>Ga0194053_10000271_pt1 | contig 39391 bp, 34 predicted proteins | sample SepL228m_MetaG_FD_161684 | JGI IMG/M metagenome (GOLD analysis project Ga0194053, IMG submission 161684) | Anoxic zone freshwater microbial communities from boreal shield lake in IISD Experimental Lakes Area, Ontario, Canada - Sep2016-L227-8m | ecosystem: Environmental > Aquatic > Freshwater >... | reverse complement strand
CACCGGATCGCTACCTCGAACATATAGCCTCCATTCGCGCGGCTGTGGATGTACCGGTGATCGCATCCCTCAACGGCGTGACACCCGGCGGGTGGGTCTCGCTGGCGGAATCAATGCAGCAGGCCGGTGCAGATGCATTGGAACTCAACATCTATCAATTGCCTGCCGACACCGAAGTCATCGGCTCGGAAATCGAGGACACCGTGGTGCGCCTTCTCGACACCATGCTTGGCAGGATCACGATCCCCGTTGCAGTGAAGCTCTCGCCCTTCTACTCATCTCTCCCCAACTTTGCCAAGAGACTGGCGGCAAGCGGTGCAAGCGGGTTGGTACTTTTCAATCGCTTTTATCAACCCGACATCAATATCGAGGATCTGGAAGTCGCCCCTTCACTCCATCTCTCTGACTCCTCCGAACTCCTTCTCCGACTGCGTTGGATGGCCATCCTCGAAAGCATTCCCAACCTCGATTTCTCCCTTAGCGGAGGAGTTCACACTGGCAGCGATGCCGTCAAGGCCCTGATGTCAGGTGCCACTACGGTACAGATGGTCTCCTGCCTTCTTAAAAATGGCCCGGGCTATCTTGAAAAAATCATCACTGAAGTGCGCGATTGGATGGCCGAGCATGAATATGCCTCAGTTAAGGAACTCAGAGGGTGCATGAGCTACCGCAAGTGCCCCGATCCGGGCGGCTACGAACGGGCCAACTACCTCAGAGTCCTGCAGACCTGGAGAGTCTCCTAAGGAGCGAGAGCAGAGAAAAAGCACACCCCCTTTTATGCACAAACCAATCAATCCCTCGGGCGAGCGCCCGTTAATGCGCGGCGTTGCGTTGCTTAATAACTCCCTTCTCAACAAGGGCATGGCATTCAGTGAATACGAACGGGATGCCTATGGACTCAGAGGACTGCTGCCGCCCCGCATCTTGGACATCGACGCACAAACGCAACGGGTTCTCCATAATTTCCGCAGAAAATCGACGGATCTCGAAAAATACACATTCCTCACGATGCTCCAGCAGCGGAACGAGGTTCTCTTTTTTCACCTTCTGCATGCGCACCTTGAGGAGATGATGCCTATCATTTACACGCCGACCGTGGGTCAGGCCTGTTTGGAGTATGGCAGCATCTGGAGAGGCCCTCGCGGACTGTTCCTATCCATCAGGGAAAAAGGAAGACTCCGTGAAATCATGAGACATTGGCCGAACACGGGAGCTAGGATGATTGTGGTGACTGATGGAGAGAGAATTCTCGGCTTGGGGGATCTCGGTGCCTATGGGATGGGAATCTGCATCGGAAAGCTCGCTCTCTACACCGCCTGCGCGGGATTGCACCCGTATTACTGCCTCCCGATCGTGCTCGATGTGGGCACCAACAACGAGTCCCTGCTTGCTGACCCCTACTATATAGGTCTCAAGCAACGCCGTGTCCGCGGTGCGGAATATGATGAGTTTCTGAACGAGTTCATGGAGAGCGCAGCCGAAGTGTTCCCGGGTGCCTTGGTACAATTTGAGGATTTTGGAAACAGCAATGCTTTTGATCTTCTGAAGAAATGGCGCAACAAAGCATGCTCTTTCAACGATGACATCCAAGGAACCGCCGCGGTGGCGATGGCCGGCATTCTGGCAGCCCTTAATCTGAGCAACTCGCGCATTGAGGAACAGCGCATACTCTTTATGGGAGCCGGCGAGGCTGGCTTGGGAATCGGCAACCTGTTTGTCCAGCATCTTGTTTCGGAAGGCATTCCGATCGAGAAAGCGCGCAAAACCTGCTGGTTTGTGGACTCCAAGGGGTTGATTGTGGCCTCCCGATCAGCAGAACTGACCGAACACAAAGTGGTTTTTGCCCACGAAGCGGAGCCCTGCTCGGATCTCGCCACTGCTGTTCGAACCATTCGTCCAACCGCCATCATCGGTGTAGCGGGTGTGGCGCGTGTGTTCACCCAGGAAATCGTTTCCATGATGGCGGAGTTCAACGAAAGACCTGTGATCTTTGCCCTCTCCAATCCTACTTCAAAGGCCGAGTGCACCTCGGAAGAAGCCATCAAGTGGAGTGCAGGACGAGCCATCTATGCCAGCGGCAGTCCGATGCCAGAGATTCATTTTGAAGGGCGACGCATCGTCTCGGGTCAGGGTAACAATACCTACATTTTTCCCGGCGTGGGATTGGGGGTTCTCGTTTCACAGGCACGCGAAGTCACCGACAGCATGTTCCTAGCCGCAGCCCGGAAGCTGGCTTCCATGGTCACCTCCGAGGAGCTGGCCGAAGGCAGGATCTATCCCTCTCTTGACAGAATCCGAGAAGTCTCACTCTCGATCGCCTTGGAAGTCGCCCTCATTGCCTTCCGAGAGGGGCTGACTGACTTGCCTCAGCCTGCCAATCTTGAAATGGAAATTTCCCAGAGGATGTTCCGTCCCGAATACACAGAATACACTTGATCAGGGACTTCCTGGGCTGTCCGTTAAGGGCCTAATTCTACTCACGGACCCTTGGATGTGTGTGTGAAACTTGTGCAGATGGGGATGCTTGTGAACATCAGATCCATGCCTGTGTCTGTGTTCATGAATAAGGGAGGTTCTTCGGAGGAGTGATTCATCGCCCAGAATCTGTGAGGGAGTTCCGCTTTGAGCGACTCTTCCCTCTTCAAAGACAATGCAACGCTCTGCAATATCTCCTACGATTTCGAGGTCGTGAGTTGCAGTGATGACGGTTTTGTCATGCTGGCATTCCACCAGAAAATCGATCATCTGACTCTGGCTTTTAGGATCCAGATAGGCTGTTGGTTCATCCAGCAGAAGCACCTCGGGGTCCAGCATCAAGACGGAGGCAAGAGCCACCCTCTTCTTTTCTCCACCAGAAAGTCGGTGCGGCACCCTGTGTTTCAGATGCATCAGATTCATCCTCTCGAGCATGATATCAACCGCCTCGATGATTTGTTTCCTGGACCATCGTAATTGAAGCGGACCAAAGGCCAGTTCGTCAAAAACCGTTGGGTTGAACAGCTGGACATCAGGATTCTGAAAGACAAATCCAACCCTCTTTCGAAATTCATAGACAAAGTTTTCGTCTTGAAGGGATTCTTCGTTCAACTCCCTCCCCTCAAAGGAAACGCTTCCACTTTGGGCAAAATAGAGTCCATCCAGAAGCCGCAGAAGGGTCGATTTTCCTGAGCCATTCGCGCCAAGAATGGCAATCCGTTCGCCGCGCTCTATGGCACATGTCACAGAATCCAAGGCCAGCACCTCTTGATATCTGTAGTTGGCGTTTTGGAGATCGTAGATCGACATGACTAGCTGATCAGAAACAGCAGAGCTATGACCGTAATCAGAATAACCACTGATAACCAGTCTCTCCATCTAAAAGAAAAATCATCGAGAAGATGGATCTCACCAGTGAATCCCCGCGACTGCATGGCCAGATAGACTTCCTCGCTGAGAAAAAGACTCCTGCTCATTAGAACCGAGAGCACTGATGCGCTCAATTCCCTTTGCTGGGATACGCTCCATTGCCCGACCTTTCTGCTCGACCGGGCATCCAGGAGATTTTTAGTCAGTTGGAGTAGCAGAAAGAGATAACGCTGCGTCATGCTTAGGATGGTGACGACAAGAAGTGGAAGATAAAAATAGCGCAGAGACTTGAGCACATGAGTCCATTGTGTTGTGAGGATCAGCAACATCGTGATCGTGGCCGCTGTTTCAGCACGGGCAAGCAATCTGAACGCTGTCGTTAGACCTTGTTTGGAAACCGCCCAATGGAGCAACGGAACTTGCAAAATAACGAGCCCGGGCGTTGTAACGATTGCCGGCAAGGCAATCAAACCGGTAAAAAAAAGAACGCCCAACCAGGTTCGTTTGAAATAGAGACGAAGCGAAAGGTGTGAAAGCACGATCAAAAGGAGGCTAAAAAGGAACACGGCCCCCGTCATCCAGAGATGAGTTGTGCTGACCGCTGCCACGATGAGCACCAACGCTCCGCAGACTTTAACTCGGGGGTCGAGTTGCTGAACTAACCCAGCATTACCTGAACTTTGAGCGGCAGTTTCTGCGTGATCCAGTATTTCTGCGAGATCCGCGATGGTTCTTTCAAGGAATCCAAACCTCGATCTTCTCTGGAACACGATGAAAATGAGTTATTAAGATTTAGGAGTCCTCAGGCTCACGCTTACTATCCTCTCCAAGAGCCAACTGAAAAGGAACCAAAGCAGTAGGATCACTCCTGTACCAAAAAGAGCAGAGAGTAGATAGCCGAGCTGCGGGCTCTTCACGATGCTGGGAGCATAATCGGGCATGGGTGCCGTCCAGAAGCTGGAAAGCATTTCAAGACCTGTCGGGGGATTCTCAGGTGGTGCCATATTTCTCGACGCGATGGTAATTTGCTTCCGAATCTCGGGATTCTTGAGATCCTCCGCGCTCCACTCGCCCCATGCACTTCCAGCCGCAAGAAGACCAAGGGGGGAAAGCACCATCAATGCCGCAAGGATCAACCAGAGTGGCCGTAGATTGATCACGATTGCTTCAGGTATCGCTGGCTCTGTATCGGAAACTCCTGGTGCGGTTATGCGCAGAAGCTCTATATCGGTTTTTTGCAGATAGGCTACGAGCGACCCAGCAATCACCGCTTCGACGATTCCAGCGAATGAAAGGTGGCCGATCATCATTGCCGGAATAGAGATGTAAAGTGGATAGGGAGCATAAAGAGGCGAGCCATCCGCGTGATGGAAGAGCATCGGCTGCACTCCAAACTCGATGGATGCAAAGAAGGCCGAGACATTGATCGCGATATATCCGGCAAGCGCTGCGGCCACGATGCGTCGTGGAGAAGCGAGAGAAGCGCTAGCGCTGATAAGACGATACACTCCATAGGCCACAAGCGATCCGGCAATGGCCATGTTGAAACAATTCGCTCCGAAGCATGTGATTCCTCCATCACCAAAGAACAGGGCCTGAATTGCCAGCGCGATGGAAATAGCCAGCATGGATGCCCAAGGGCCGAGCAGGACCGCCAGGATTCCCATCCCCACAGCGTGCCCGGTTGTTCCACCGGGCAGGGGAACATTGAACATCATGATCACAAAAGAGAGTGCGGAAAGCAGCGCGATGCGAGGGATCAAACGCGCATTCAAGACCTTTTTGAGCCGCTGAATGGCTACATACCAAAATGGAATTGCCCCTGCGAACATAACGGTGCAGGTGGAGGGACTGAGGTATCCGTCGGGTATGTGCATATCAATGAAAACTGTGGTGGCTCTCTTCTAGTTGTGAAGCATTTGCGTCAAGAAAACAGAGTAGAATATCAAATACACCCCACAGCCTCAAGAAACAAATATTTATCTTTTTTTCTTTATATATGACTGTCGTTTTTCGTATAAAAAAAGGGAATGAAAGCGCAAAAAATTGCCCTCCCCTCATCGGATAAGCGGTGGAAAATCATCGACACAAGAATGCGAAAGCTTGGTTATGAGCCACAGGCATTGATCGAAACACTTCATGGAGTTCAGGAGGCTTTCGGCTTCCTTGAAGCGGATGCCCTCAGATGGGTATCAAAGTCGCTGCGCGTTCCCGCAAGCAAGGTTTACGGCGTGGCGACATTCTACAATCTCTTCAAGCTCAAGCCGCAGGGAAAACACAACTGCGTGGTCTGTCTTGGCACTGCCTGTTATGTGAAAGGGGCAGCCAAAATTCTTGAGGCCATCGAGGAGTATGCCTCAATCAAATCGGGCGAAACGACCTCCGACAAAGAGCTTTCATTGATGACCGCCCGCTGTATCGGTGCATGCGGGATTGCCCCGGCAGTTGTCTATGACGGCAGCGCCTCCGGTCGCCTCTCACCTGAAGACGCCATCGAAAAACTCAAAGAATATGTCCATGTTGCTTGAAGAACTCACCGCGATCGCGGAAAAAACGAAATCAATCCGGAAAGCCATCAATGTTCGATGCTGTATGTCATCGGGTTGCATCTCATCACGCGCAGATGAGATCAAAAAGGTCTTGGATGCCGCAGTGACCGAAAACAACCTTGGGGAAAAAGTGGAGGTTCGTCAGGTCGGGTGCATGGGCCTGTGCGGTAAGGGGCCTATTGTCAGTATCGAGTCCGAGGGATTGATTTATTCGGATGTCACTCCCGAAAATGCCGCTTCGATCATTGGTGCCCTTGCCGGAGGAAAGGCCAGTGCCGATCATGCAGACCCCAACCATCCCTTCTTCACGAGGCAAAAGCTTGTCGTGAGGGCCAATGGCGGAAGGATCGATCCGGAGAAGATCGATGATTATATTGAAGTGGGTGGATACTCGGCGCTCTATCGGGTTATCCACGAATACTCACCCGAACAGGTGGTCAATGAGATCATGAAAAGCGGGCTGAGGGGGCGCGGAGGTGCGGGGTTCCCGAGCGGATTGAAATGGTCCACGGTCGCCAAGGCCAAAGGGGATCGCAAATACATCGTTTGCAACGGAGACGAGGGCGATCCCGGAGCCTTTATGGATCGCAGCATTTTGGAAGGTGATCCTCATGTCGTCATTGAAGGAATGGCCATTGCAGGCTACGCAGTTGGGGCAAGCCTCGGTTACATCTATGTTCGCGCAGAGTATCCATTGGCAATCTCCAGACTGCAACTGGCGATCAAGCATGCAAAACGAATCGGACTTCTCGGAGATGGAATCTTTGATTCGACCTTCAATTTCAATGTTGAGATACGCATTGGTGCGGGAGCGTTCGTCTGCGGTGAAGAAACAGCTCTGATTGCTTCCATTGAGGGACGGAGAGGACAACCTCGCCCTCGCCCTCCTTTCCCCGCTGAAAGCGGTCTCTGGGGACGCCCGACTCTGATTAACAATGTCGAGAGCCTGGCCAACATTGTTCCTATCATCAACAAAGGGGGCGATTGGTATGCATCGCTCGGAACTGAGAAGAGCAAAGGTACAAAGGTCTTCGCTCTGACTGGAAAAATCCGTAACAACGGACTGATTGAGGTACCCATGGGGATCACCATTCGCGAGATTGTGGAGGAATTGGGCGGCGGCACTCCTGACGGAAAGAAAATCAAGGCCGTGCAGACTGGAGGCCCTTCGGGAGGCTGTATTCCCGTCGAACTTTTTGATACCCCTGTTGATTACGAATCCCTCATGAAGGTCGGTTCAATCATGGGATCAGGCGGCATGGTTGTAATGGATGAAGAGACCAACATGGTCGATGTGGCAAAGTTCTACATGGAATTCTGCGTGGAGGAATCCTGCGGAAAGTGCATCCCATGCCGGGTAGGCACCGTGCAGATGCTCAATCTTCTGAAAAAGATTCTTGATCGCAAGGGAACTATCCGCGACCTCGAGGCTCTCGAGGAGCTCTGTGATATGGTTCAGAACACCAGCCTTTGCGGTCTGGGACAGACAGCCCCCAATCCGGTCATCAGCACGCTGAAATATTTCCGAAATGAATATCTGGAACTTTTGCAGCCTCTCCCCGCAGGAATAACTGCCTGAACCAAGATGAACAAGAACACAGAACAAAACACACATTAAACCATGGCTGTTACAACTCTCAAAATAGATGGCAAGGAGGTCAGCGCCAACGAGGATGAAACGATCCTGGATGTGGCCTCCGAGGCGGGAGTCACCATCCCGACTCTCTGTCACATCGAAGGCCTGACCGATATCGGTGCATGCCGCATGTGCATCGTGGAAGTCGCAGGAAGCAACAAGCTTCAACCTGCCTGCACGACAAAAGTTAAGGAGGGAATGGAAATCACCACCCAGAATCCCCGTCTTAAAAAATACCGCAAAATGGTGTTGGAGATGCTCTTTTCGGAGAGGAATCATGTCTGTGCCGTCTGCGTCTCCAATGGCAATTGCGACCTACAGTCTCTAGCCCACGAGCATGACCTGACTCATGTCACGATGCCTTATCTTTACCCCAAGATTGAGATCGATGCATCCCATGAGTGGTTCGCTCTGGATCAGAACAGGTGTATCCTCTGCCAGCGATGCGTAAGAGTCTGCGAAGAAATTGAAGGAGCACATGTCTGGGATATTGCAGGCAGAGGGGTTCAATCCCGCGTCATTACCGGACTCAATGAACCCTGGGGAGACTCCGACACCTGCACAAGTTGTGGAAAGTGTGTCCAAGTATGCCCCACAGGTGCACTTTCCAACAAAGGCAAAGCCGCGGGAGAAATGACGAAACACCGCGAATTTCTTCCTTACCTGGCACAGAGGAGGCACGATCACAAATGAGCAAAATACGATTCGCAACAGTGTGGATGGACGGATGTTCCGGCTGTCATATGTCATTTCTCGATATGGATGAACGGATCCTTCAGATCGCACCTCTGATCGATCTGGTGTACAGCCCATTGGTGGATGCCAAGGTATTCCCCGAAAATGTGGATGTTGTCCTCATTGAAGGTGCTGTGAGCAGCGAGGAGGATCTTGAGAAAATCCTGAAAGTCAGGTCCCGTTCCAAGTTCCTCATCGCACTCGGCGACTGCGCCGTGACATCGAATGTTCCAGGGATGCGCAACCAGTTCACCGTTGAGGAAGTTGAGACGCGCGCCTATATCGAGAATGCTGGATTCAACCAGCATATCCCCCATGAAGTCATCCCGGTCCTCCTGCCAAAGTCACGACCCGTGCATGAATTTGTAAAAGTTGACCTCTTTGTACCGGGGTGCCCGCCACCTGCCGATGCCATCTTTCATGTGCTCACGGAATTACTTGCCGGGAGGGTACCGGATGCAGCCGGGGTCAGCGAACTAACCCGTTTCGGGAAATAATACCATGTCCAAGCAAATCATCATTGACCCGGTCACTCGCATCGAGGGCCACTCCAAGATAACCATCAAACTCGACGATATGGGGGCGGTGCAGGATGCACGCTTTCATGTCACGCAGTTCCGAGGATTTGAAAAATTCTGCGAAGGTCGTCCCTTCAGCGAGATGCCCTCTCTGACAGGCCGCACCTGCGGTATCTGCCCTGTGAGTCATCTGATGGCCTCGGCCAAGGCCTGTGACGAGATCCTTGCCGTGGAGATACCCGAGACTGCCGTCAAGTTGCGCAGCATCATGAACCTGGCGCAGATCATCCAGTCCCATGCGCTGAGTTTCTTCCACCTTTCCTCACCCGATCTTCTCTTTGGAATGGATGGCGATCCGGCCTCAAGGCATATCCTTGGGGTTGTGGAGAAATATCCCACACTGGCCGTTGACGGGGTGATGCTCCGAAAGATCGGACAGGAAATCATCGAACTTCTGGGCGGGAAGAGGATTCACCCTGCTTGGGTTGTGCCCGGTGGCGTTAGTTCTCCACTCACCCCTGAGGATCGCGAGATCATTCTCAATAAACTGCCCGAGGCCAAGGCCATCTGTGAACGAACCCTCTCCTGGTTCAAGGGAGTGATCGATCAGTTCAAGGATGAAGTCAATACCTTCGGTAATTTTCCGAGCCTGTTCATGAGCCTTGTCTCCCCTTCCAAAGACGGGAAACTTGCAAAGCTTGAGCATTATGATGGCACGCTCCGCTTTATGGATGCGGATGGCAAGATCGTGGTCGACGGAGTCAATTCAAACCGTTACATGGATTATATTGATGAGGCGGTGGAGCCGGACACTTATTTGAAATCCCCGTATTTCAAGCAATTGGGGTATCCTGACGGCATCTATCGCGTCGGCCCCCTTGCTCGCCTGAATCTCATTGATCTGTGCGGCACTCCAAAGGCCGACCAGGAACTGAGTGAGTTTCATGCCCTGAGCAGTGGTCCGAATCTGAGTTCTTTCCAGCAGCACTACGCTCGCCTGATCGAGATGCTGTACGGCGTCGAACGAATTGAGGAGCTACTCAACGAGCCCGATATTCTTGATAAGCGTGTCAGGGCATTTGCCAAACCAAACCGTTCCGAGGGTGTGGGTGTCTCCGAGGCGCCCCGAGGCACCCTGATGCATCACTACAAGATCGATGACAACGGCCTGATCACCTGGGTGAACATGATCATCGCCACCGGTCACAACAACCTCGCGATGAACCGGAGCGTGAAGCAGGTAGCACAGCATTATGTGAAAGCCTCCCATCTTCAGGAGGGAATGCTTAACCGAGTGGAGGCCGTGATCCGAACTTTCGATCCTTGCCTGAGTTGCTCCACCCATGCCATGGGACAGATGCCTCTGCTGGTACAGCTTCTGGGGCCTTGCGGTGAACTCCTCGATGAGGTGAAGAGGGGCTAACGGCAGTTCATCGCTTGAAATCAATTCTGGAGGGGCATTGAAGAGCAAAGATGCCTTGGAAAAGGTTCTCATTGTCGGTTATGGAAATCCCCTCCGTTCCGACGATGCCCTTGGTTTGATTGCCGCCGAGAGATTATCTGCAATTCCTGCAATCGAGAGTGATTCCTCGATAGAAATCATCAAGTGTCACCAGTTGATGCCGGAACTTGCGGAAAAAATCGCCAACTCCAGCCTTGTCATTTTCATCGATGCTGCCGCTGCTTCCGAAGGAAAGATACCAGGATCACTTCATATCGCTGAGATCGCGTTTGATCCCCATAGTTCCGTCACTTTGGGACACCACTGCACTCCCGCCGAACTCATTTCCTTCTCGGTCGCCCTTCTGGGAGGGAGCCCCAAGGCGATGGTTGTTTCGCTCACCGCAGCATCGTTCGACTTTGGGGAAACGCTGACCGATGCAGTTCAAAAAGGCATTCCCACGCTGATAAAATTCATCACGACTCAGATCGGGTCATTCCGTCAGCGTGATTGCGAGGGATAACAACCAAACAGTTCTATTCGACGATCCTGCGATAACGGTAATAGGCAGCGCAGGCTCCTTCATTGGAAACCATGGTTGCACCCAGGGGATGTTCGGGTGTGCAACGACTTCCGAAGGCGGGGCATTCATTGGGACGCTTGATCCCCTGAAGGATCAGGCCGCTAAGACACTCGCTTGACTCCTCGACATGATAGTCCGAAACCCCGAAGCGGGCCTCGGCATCAAACTCCGCATAGGCATCTGCCAGAGCCAGCCCGCTTTGAGGAATCTCTCCGACACCCCTCCATTTGCGAGGGATAACCTTGAAGACTTCGCGGATAATTTGCTGTGCAGGCTTGTTCCCATCATTGCGCACGGCACGAAGATATTGGTTTTCGACTTCAGCGCGCCCCTCCTCAAGTTGCCTGACACACATCAGGACTCCCTGCAGGATATCCAACGGCTCAAACCCGGTGACAACAATGGGCACTCCGTATTTCTGTGCAATCGGATGATATTCCTCCGTTCCCATGATCGCACAGACATGACCGGCGGCTAAAAACCCGTCCACACAGTTCTCCTCAGAAGAAAGAATTGCTTCCATGGCGGGTGGAACCAAGACATGGGAGACAAGGAGCGAAAAGTTGCCCACTCCTTCCCTGCTGGCCTGAAAGACAGCCATGGCATTCGCCGGAGCGGTTGTTTCAAATCCCACCGCAAAAAACACGACCTCTTTGTCGGGGTTCTCTCGGGCGATCTGCACTGCGTCAAGCGGTGAGTAAACAATGCGCACCTCACCTCCACGGGCCTTCACGGCAAGGAGATCGTGCGTGCTGCCCGGCACCCTTAGCATATCTCCGAACGAACAGAAAATCACTCCGGGCCGGGAGGCGATCTGGATTGCCTTGTCAACCAATTCCAGGGGAGTCACACATACCGGACATCCCGGGCCGTGGATGAGCCGGATCTGCTTGGGAAGCAGCTCATCGATTCCAAATTTGACGATCGCATGGGTCTGCCCGCCGCAGACCTCCATTAGTGTCCATGGTCTTGTGATCGTCTGATTGATGACAGCAAGCAGCTGGGTTGCCGCAACGGGATCCCGGTATTCGTCGATGAATTTCATTTCACCGCTTCACTCTCCAACTCCGCAAGCTCATCCATTTGCTTGAGATAATCGAACACCTGCATGGCTTCATCCTCGTCAACTGTGCTGAGAGCGAACCCGACATGAACCATCACATAATCACCGACTTTTGCTTCCGGCGTGAAGGCAAAGTTAATCTGTTTGACGATACCTCCGAAACTGACTCTTCCAGTGCGGGTGAGAGGATCTTCACCCTCGATATCCAATATTTTTCCGGGAACAGCGAGACACATAATCCTGCAAAACTAGGCGTTTTTCCAGTGATTGGGAATCCCCATTGTCACTGCGGCAATCTGACCAAGGGAAATTCCACCGTCATTTGGGGGCACCCGTTGATGCCATAATGGGGTATGGCCTTCTTGCTGAAGAAGATGGATTGATTGAGCAAGAAGGAGTTCATTCTGAAAACATCCTCCAGAGAGGACAATTTTCGAAAACCCTGAGCGCTGTGCCATCTCGAGCACAAGTTCCGTGAGCGTCCTGTGAAATCTTGCCGATATGCGTGACCGGGTCTCTGATGCACGCAATGAAGCCACCATGCACCGGATCATCGGCTCCCAATCGATGATGAATGCCCCACCATCACCACCGGACTGAATCGGCAAAGGATAGGGTTCGATGACTTCCTGGCACTCCGTGGCAATCCACTCACATTCCATCGCCGCCTGCCCCTCAAAGGTTGCTTTTTGGCGGATTCCAATCAGTGAGGCGACTGCATCGAAGAGTCTTCCCATGCTTGATGTCAAAGGTGCGTTGATGTGCCGTCTGAGCATCGTTCGGAGGGAATCCCGTTCCCTTGTGGAAAATGAATCCAAAGGAGCAAGATCCGTCATGCCAAAGACCTCTTCACCATAGATTGTATAGAGGAGCCCCAAGGCGCAGCGCCTCGGCTCCCTCATGGCAACCTCTCCTCCAGGGAGAGAAAAGTTCCGCAAGTGGGCAAACCGCTCAATCCTATCGACCGTTACTTTCAGAAATTCACCACCCCAGATTGTTCCATCCTCGCCATAACCCGTGCCATCCCAAGCTACGCCGAGCACTGGAGGCATCACTTCATTGTCCACCATGCAGGAGAGAACATGGGCCAGATGATGCTGGACAGCAACCAACGGAACACCGAAATCCGCAGCAAGTTCGGGCGCCCTCTTGGCTGAGAGATAATCCGGATGGGTATCGGCTGCAATCACCTCGGGGCGAGCCGCGTAAAAATGCTGCAAATCAGCGATGGCATCATGAAATGCTGAAAGCGAGAGCGCCGATCCCAAATCTCCAAGATGCTGGCTGACAAAGACCGACTTCCCCACGGAAAGGGCAACTGTATTTTTCATGTGCCCTCCCACGGCAAGCGTTGAGGGGCATGACTGGTTGAGCACTAATGGCAACGGGGCGTACCCTCTTGCCCTCCTCATGATTGAAATCCTGCCCATCATCACGCGGACAATGGAATCATCCACATGCCGGAGGATCGGACGATCGTGAACAAGATAGAAATCTGCGATGCCGCGAAGCCTAACGAGGGCATCGTGCTCATCGATACAGATTGGTTCGTCGGACCGGTTGCCACTGGTGGCGACAACGGGGAACCCGATGCGTCTCATCAGCAGATGATGCAGCGGCGTATAAGGCAGCATGACTCCCAGAAAAGGATTTCCCGGAGCAACCTCCCCGGCAATAAGTGATCGATCACGCCGTCGCTTAAGAAGGACAATGGGCGCCTCCGCGGAGCATAACACTGCCTTTTCCAAATCAGAGATTTCGCACTCCAGCATTGCCTCGTGAAGTGAAGGCTCCATGATCGCAAAAGGTTTTTCCTCCCGATGCTTGGCAATACGCAGTCGCTCAACGGCATCGGTATTGCGCGCATCCGCGAGCAGTTGAAATCCACCAAGCCCCTTGAGTGCAATAATCGCGCCAGCACCAAGTGCTGTGACGGCAGCATCAATCACCTCGTGATGCATCGAAACAACTTTCCCTTCCCTGTCCCACCATTCCAGATGAGGTCCGCAGTGAGGGCATGCATTGGGCTGCGCATGAAAGCGGCGATCGAGGGGATCATCGTATTCACGCTGACACTCCCCGCACATGACGAATTTTCCCATCGTCGTATTGGGCCTGTCGTAGGGCAATGATGCGATGATGCTGTAACGCGGACCACACTGGGTGCAGTTCGTGAAGGGATAGGCATACCGCCTGTTTTTCGGATCGAAAATCTCGCTGATGCAATCCGGGCATGTGGCCATGTCGGGGAGAACGAAAGCACCGGCTTCACCAGCCGTATCACTTCCGCGAATTTCAAATCCCTTCTCACCCTGTGCAGGAATCCACACCGATTCCACACTCTGGATAAAACTGCGTGAAGGCTTCTCCCGGGAGATCCTCGGAATAAGATCCTCAAGCACCCGCTGATCCCCCTCGACTTCAAGAGTCACGCCGCGCGGAGTATTCATGACCCAGCCTGACAGATCGCATGTGACCGCCAGGCGATAGATGAAGGGACGGAAACCAACCCCTTGAACACCGCCACCAATAGTAAGCCGCATGCGTGCCCGTATCTTGAGATTGGAGTCCATGAAGTCCTCTTAATTTGGTGTGTGGGCAGGGGAATTGCAAAAGAGTTCCTCTCGGAAAAATACCTCCGCGTTCTCCGATTCCTTGATATAATGAGGCCACTCAGATGAGTTTTATTTTTTCTTCAAGCTGTCCCCTTCCCCTAGCAGACTATCCACAAGTTCTCATGGCTCACGGCGGGGGAGGACGCCTAAGCGAGCAGATGATTGAAAAAATCTTCGTCTCCGCTTTTGACAATCCCTTCCTTGCACAACGGCATGACGGGGCCCTGCTTGAAATGGCAGGTCAACGACTGGCCTTCACGACCGACTCGTATGTCGTCCACCCCCTTGAGTTCGCCGGCAGCGATATTGGAGCCATGGCGGTCAACGGAACAGTTAATGACCTCGCCATGTGTGGTGCCCGTCCCCTCTATCTGACTGCGGGGTTCATCATTGAGGAGGGGTTGAACATGGAAACTCTCTGGAGAATCGTCCAATCCATGAAAGAGGCGGCAGCAGCCGCAGGAGTCATGATTGTCTCGGGAGACACCAAGGTCGTTGACAGGGGTAAGGGTGACGGCATCTATATCAACACCGCTGGGATAGGGCTTATCGAGCACAACCAGATCATCGCGCCAAACAGCGTCTTGCCCGGAGATGCGATCCTTATCAGCGGGGACATTGGACGCCATGGCATGGCGATCATGTCAGTCCGCGAAGGCTTGGAATTCGAGAGCATGATTGAGAGTGACTGCGCTCCTCTCAATGCCCCGGTGCTTGAGTTACTCAAGCAGGAAATACGCATTCACTGCCTTCGGGACCTGACCCGCGGCGGCCTTTCAAGCGCCCTCAATGAGATTTCACGAAGTGCCTCCGTGAAAATAGAGATCGATGAAACATTGATTCCCGTGGATGAACAGGTGCGCGGTGCCTGTGAGATTTTGGGTTTTGACCCTCTGTATGTCGCCAACGAGGGGCGCTTTGTCGCTTTTGTTGCACCCGAGGATGCAGACCGTGCTCTATCGATCTTGCGCGGCTTCGATGTCTGCAACCAAGCCGTGCGGATCGGTACCGTAGGAAGCGGAGCGACGCGTTCGGGAACCGGACTTGTCACGATAAAAAGCTCTCTTGGAGCCAGCCGCATCCTCGACATGCTCTCGGGGGAGCAACTTCCCAGAATCTGCTAGAGAGTGGATTACTTCGTGCTCTCCCTGAGAAGATCGATCCAACGCGACATTCCTTCACCGGTTCGAGCAGAGACTTCGATGATCTCTGCATGATGAGAGACGGCATGGATATTGCGTCGAAGGGATTCCCGGTCGATGCCTGACGCCTCAAGCAGATCTTTCTTCGTAACGACGACCGCCCTTGCCCCTTGGAAAATCGGGGGGTATTTCAGAGGTTTGTCCTCGCCCTCGGTGACGGAGATCAGAACCACTCTCATCGCCTCACCAAGATCATAAGAGGAGGGACAGACAAGGTTGCCGACATTCTCAATGAAGAGAAGCCGGCGATCCGTGAGATCAAGTTCCTCAAGACTGCGGGAGATCATTTCTGCATCAAGATGGCAGACCGTTCCGGTGGTGACCTGAACAACGGGGGCCCCCTTGTCCCGAAGCCGCGCCGCATCATTGGCGGTCTCGAGATCCCCCACAATCACCGCAGCGGGAATCTCGTCGCGGAGCATTTCAAGGGTCTTGGCAAGAAAGGTGGTTTTCCCCGATCCCGGTGAGGAGACTATATTGATCGCAACGATTCCCTTCGCGTTCAGAAATCCGCGATTTCGCTCCGCCAGCCTGTCATTCTTAATTAACAGTGGCTGATGAAGGGAGAGGGTCTGGAGGTGATTATGTCCGCCCCCGTGTTCATGTTTCTCCCCATGTGCGTGCGGTTCATGGTGCGAATGAATGTAGCGGTTTCCCTCGTCATCAACATGCTCGTGTTCATGCGCGTGAGCGGCTACCTGAAATTTTTTGGCAGGTGTTCCCTGCATCGGAATAATCTTGAATGGCTTGGGATCCCCGCAGCCGCAATCGTCACACATAATAGTTAATCGGTTGATGAAACTTCCATCTGAGTCAATTCCAAATCGGTTCCCCCCTGCTGGAGGATTAAACCACCGTGACATTCCGGGCACTCGAATCGCAGGGATTCATACCACGATTCCCTGCCGCACTCACCGCAGGAAAAGAGGGATGGAGAGGATTCAATTTCCAGTATTGCATTGGCTGCCGAAGTTCCTGACTTGAGCACATCGAAGGCAAACGAAAGCGCCTCGGGTACCACACCGGAAAGAAGTCCCACGCGAAGCTTGATGCGGCGAATCTCGGTGCAACCCGATTTGCGAAGGTTCTCTTCCGCCAGTTGCAGCATATCCTGCATGATGGAAACCTCATGCATTGTGGACTAATGAATCGTTGGATTTACTAAGGTTCGAAGAGCACATGGACAATGTCTCCGATTGATCAGATCTTAAAAGCAGAGAAAGGAGCGAGACTCTGGACACGCACATCAGGAAAGAGAGCGTCTGCAGCTACTCGATCCTGATCGACTGGATCACGACTTTTTCCACTGGGAAGTCATTGCTGTCCACCGGGATTCCACTGATAGCGTCGAGCACATCAAGCCCCTCGGTCACTTTGCCAAAAACGGTGTATTGGCCATTGAGTTCGGGCATTGGCGTGAGGGCGATAAAAAACTGACTGCCGTTGGATGCTCGAGTCGGATTGATTTCATCGGGCAACCTTGCGGCCGCCACCGATCCTGCATCGGCCTTAAGTCGGATCTCACTCGGGATCGTATAGCCAGGACCACCCGTTCCAGAGTGGTCGCTCTCGCCGTGCCGACTCTTGGGATCACCGGTCTGTACAAGACGATGGGCAAAGAGTCGATGAAAGCTCATCCCGTCATAATAGTGACGCCGGATGAGTTCCTTAAAATTGGCCACGGTCTGCGGAGCTGCATCTTCACGGAGTTCGATCACGATGCGTTGCGGCTTCTTCTCCTTGCGAATTTTAACAAGCATTACCGCCGCTTGTGGCCCGGTTCCTGCGGTAGGCGGGGGTGTGGCACATCCGGAAAAGAATACGGAAACAATAAGGAGCGCGGAAAAAAGGAATCGGTGATTCATGAGCCGTGGATTTCCACAATGCTGAGTGGAGTCGTGTCTCCGGTCAAGGGAAGGCAGGCGAAAAGAATTTCTGATTTTTCTCGGGGAAGTATGGCGAGCGCTACCCCTGCACCGGTATCAAACTGCTCGGCGGCACTGGTGATCATTCCGACCTCCTTCATTTCCCCGTCGATGACACGCATACCCTCATCAAGCGCATTTCCTGGGGAAGACCGAAGTGTGTGGAGAAGTCGGCGTACGCGCCCAATACTTCTGAGTCTGGAAATAGTCTCCTGTCCGGGATAACACCCACGGTCATAGTCGATATGCGTGCGGTCGAGTCCGGCCTCGGGTGGAAGGATCTCCTCATCCAACTCGCTCCCCCAAATCGGAAGACCGCATTCGATACGCACCGTCTCTATCACTTGAGGCTCAAGCAACTTGAGACCCTGATTTGATTCAATCAAAGTTTTTTCCACATCCCAGCCGGGAACTCCCAAGCGGGACACCCGGATCCCGCCTCGATCCTTCCATTGTTCATCAGAGGCCATCTGACCAAATATATGAACAGTCTCCCCTTCACTTGGAGGCTTGATACTAAGAGTGACATCATCCGCCACGATGTATCGTTCAAGCCGGGCAAAAAGACTCTCTTCCAGGACAGGATCAGCTTCCACGAGAAGGTCATCCCCTTCACGACGGATCAGCAATGGGGCACAAAGCTTTCCTTTGGGAGTCAGAATACAGGCGGATATCGCTTCATTTTTCGATAAACGCCCCAGATCACGGGTCACCTGCCCGTTGAGATATCGAAAGGCATCCTTTCCGGAAACCCGAATCACGAGATGGGGAGAGAGAATGAAAGCCCCTCCCTCTCTTCGAGCGCGGTGGAGTTGAGTGACAAGTTCTTCCCGCTTCCCTTCGATCTCTCTCATCAGGAATCCGCCCTGCCGGAGCGTGCCAAGAAACCAAAAAGCCCCCTTTTTACCGGAGCACCTTTTTGAGAAGCAGAGTGATCGGATGTTTTCGACGCATGATGATTCTCCTCTGGGGATTCAGGAGGTGTCCCTGATCGATCCTTCAGACTCCCTGCATAGGAATAATGTCGGGCAAGAGAGGCAAAATCATCCTCCCCCCATCCTGCCTGAACCGCACCCATGAGAGCACCGGCTGTGGCGGAAGTGGCGGGCAGATCGATCCCCTTTCCCTCCACGGAGTGCAACGCAATTTGGAGATCCTTGAGCATATTTTTCACCGAAAACCGTGCACCGAACTCACCGGCAAGCATCAGGGGAAGCTTTAGCGAGATTGTTCCAGAGTTGGCCAGATTGTGCGACATGGCCTCTTCAAGCCGGATCAAGGGCACACCACCGCGATCGAGCAACGCTAAGGCCTCCGCTAGCACTTCGATCTCTGCGGCTGTGATCATGTTGGCGGCTAATTTCACGTAGGTGGCGGCTCCCACCGGTCCCATTGGCAGGATTGCCTTGGAAGAGGCATCCAACACAGAACGAACGCGTTCAATCACCGATTCATCGCCACCGATATAATAAACAAGCTCCCCTTCGGCTGCGGCATCCCTGCTTCCCGTGAAGGGAGCATCCAGAAACGACGCTCCTTTCTCCGAGACAAGCCTCGCAGCTTCCAGCGTCTCGGCTGGCCCCACGGTGGAGTGATTGATGACAATGTGTGTCTCCCCAAGCACAGGAGAGATGGCCTTGATGACTTCAAGAAGAGCCTCTCCATCACGCACAAAAAGCTGGAGAATATCCGCGCTTTCCGCAACCTCCCGGGCTGAAGGGAGAAAATTCGGCTCTGGTCGCGGTGAACGACTCCATACAGTCACAGGATAACCGGCGCGACGAAGAACCGCCGCTACCCGGCTTCCAATAATTCCAAGACCTATAATTCCGACGGAAGTTTTTTTGGCTGCAACCATCGGGATGTCTAGGGCGAAATTCTTACTTGGCTGCTGCAGGAGGTGTCATCGGAGCGGGAAGGTTATTCTCGATCTTGGCACTCTGTTTCAAATCCTGAATCACTCCCTTGAAAATCTGCCTGCGCTTCTGCGCCTGGAGAAAGGCGATGATCTGCTGCTTGGCTTCGTCGAATGACGCTGTGCCCGCCGGCTTCTTTTCCGTCACCTTGATGACATGATAACCGAATTTGGTCTTCACGGGAGTCGCGCTCACAGAACCAACCTTCTGGGCAAAGGCAGCATCGGCAAACTCAGGCACCATCTTGTCTTTTGGGAAATATCCGAGATCCCCTCCCCGCTGGGCGGCACCCGGCTCTTCGGAAAGTTCCGATGCCAGCTTCGCAAAATCCTCGCCACTATTGGCCCGGACTATGGCTGCCTTGGCTTTCTTCTCGGCTGCCTTAGTCTGCTCGGGAGTCGCATCAGGAGGAAGACGGAAGAGGATGTGACTGGCCTTCACAAGATCAGGATTTGCAAACTCCTTTGTGTTGGCATCATAAAATGCCTTGGCATCCGCCTCGGTTACTCCGTCCTTGCCCTGAACCTGAGTCTGCATCCACTTGGTCTGGCGGATGGAGCGTTTCAGGTTCGCAACAAATTGATCCATCGTAAGGCCGGATTTTTTCATCTCGCTCTCAAAGACTTCCTGGGAAGGAAACTGCTGTTTGATTTTGGCAAGCTGGGCATCGACTTCCTCCTGCGAAACTTTGACATCGGCAGCCTGCTTATCGACAAGCTTCTCAATGATCATGCCGTCGAGGATCTGGCTGTATCCCTGCATTTTCTGGTCCGCCGTGAGGCTTGCAGGGTTTACTCCGTTTGCACCGACAGCTTCACCGAATGATTTTTCAAGGTCGGCTTTGGAGATTTTTTCGCCATTCACGACTGCTACGGGATCCTTCAGTGCGATGGAACTGGAACTGGCTCCCCCCTTGGAAACGGCATCGGCGATCATCTTGTTGATGTCAGGCGTTGCTCCAGGCTTGGCTGAATTCTGCGCTTGGAGGAGTCCTGCGGAGAGCAGGAGGGTGAGAAGGGCTGCGGATTGTTTAATCATGAGGTGTGTGGTGAAACTTGTTCATGGCACGAGAGCGGAGTCCGCGCCAGCGGAATTTTTTTCTTTCATGTGAAAAAATGCAAGAAATGACGACTGAGCGGCCTTTACTTTCCCATTCAGAACGATATTTTCATTCGTTCTTGCTCACGTGGCGGAATTGGCAGACGCGTACGCCTCAGGAGCGTATGGGGAGACCCGTGGAGGTTCGAGTCCTCTCGTGAGCACATATTTTTTGAATTCCAGCCAGAATCAAACCCTCTCCTTTTCAGCAACATCGGAAACATGGCCATTCAAAAAGAGAAACCGGAGTTAGTCAGGGATCTTTTCTCCGCGATTGCCGAACGATATGCTCTGGTAAACCACCTGTTGAGCGTTGGATTGGATCTGCTCTGGCGTGCAGCCGCAGTGCGGCATGTCATGCAATGGAAGCCTTCCACCCTTCTGGATGTCGCCACGGGAAGCGGGGATTTGGCCCTCGCCATCGCCAAGAGATCCCCTGCCACGCGCGTCATCGGTGCCGATTTCTGCCGACCCATGCTGGAAGTTGCGCGACGCAAGGGGCTCGCCGAGCTTATCGAGGCCGACGGGCTGCATCTTCCATTCGCAACCGGATCCTTTGATGTGGTGACCGCCGCGTTCGGCTTGAGAAACATGGCCTCCTGGGAACAGGGGCTCTCTGAAATGGCCCGTGTCCTGAAGCCGGGAGGACACCTACTCATCCTCGATTTTTCTCTTCCAACAGCTCCCCTCATTCGTTCCCTCTATCGCGCCTATCTCCATGTTGTCCTTCCTTGGGTGGCAGGGTTGGCGACTGGAAGAAAGGATGCCTACGAGTATCTTGGGGGATCGATCGAGCTTTTCCCTTCGGGCCAAGCCATGACTCAGCTGATCGAACAAACCGGCCTCAGCAAGGCATGTGCTCACCCGCTCTCCCTTGGCACAGTATCCCTTTATACTGCAGAAAAAGCGGCCCTACCCAGATGAATCGATTCCGGGCTCTTGCGCTGTTCGCCCTGTTCGTTTTTCAAACAGGATGCTCCATCCTGCCTCATAAGAGCACTTCCGTAGTTCCGCACCCCTCGCCAGAGCCTATTCCCACCAAGCCGCAAAAATCGTGGCATCTCTTGCCTTTTCTTCCATCAGGATTGCCATTCTTCCATCACAAGCCCCCCCCTCCCAGAGCGCAAGCATTACAACGGGTTGGAGTCATCAGAACGGTCTCTGCCGACGGAAGTTTCGTCATCATCCAACTGGAGCCGTGCACGATGATCCCTCCCGGCAGGGAACTAATCGTCACCGCCGGTGCGGGTGAGCCGATACATCTGCAGGCCGCCGAAAGTCAGCCCCCATACTTCATAGCCGACATCAGGAGAGGTCATCCGGTTGCTGGACAAACAGTGTTTCAGTAATAAATTCTCCTCAATTCCTTTCTGAAGAATTGACTAACCAGACTCTCCCGAACACGATGCGTTTTATTAATTGCATTAACGGTTAAGCAAAATCAATGTCAGCCCCACTCTTACCATTGAATCCCGAGGAGGTAGGCTCCTTAGCAGACATTATCATGGTCATGCAGAGGAAATTCATGGCCACGCTCATGGGGGAACTTTCCCGCGACCGCCTCTCATTTCCCCAGTTTTTTCTACTCGGTCACTTATGTTCCCATGGACCAACGGGCATGACCCGCATTGCGGAGTTGATGGGGCACAGCACGCCTGCCGCCACAGGACTCGTGCAACGGTTAGAAAAACTCGGCTATGTCCAGAGAACCCATGAACTGAATGATCGTCGTAAAGTCACGGTCTCCGTAACCGCCAAGGGTACCCAACTAGTCGAGGGCATCCGACAGGAAATGATTAGCAACCTGACAAAAGTGAAGGATCGTCTCACCACAGGGGAGCAACACGCATGGTTGGACATTTATAGAAAAATCCACGATTACTGCACCGCCTGCCACTCATGAAGAACATTCCCGTTTTAATAGCTGCCCTCGCGTTATTCAGCGAATCACTCAAGGCAGAACCTGCTGCCAACGACCAATCCCAACAGGGAGTCTCTGTGGGTGCAGCGGCTGCGGTAGCCTCCCAGACGAATGCCCCCCTTGTCTCAACAAATATCCCCTTGCCTGTCGATCAGTCCGTCACAGGGGCTTCTGTTGTTCCGTCGCTGGTTTCAAATCCTCCTGCTCCTCCCCAGGTATTGAACACCTCCACAAACTCTTTCACAAACCTCTCGACCCTTCCTCCTCCGGCATTACCCACCGCTCCCCTCATCACCAATGCCATCACTCCCGGGATGCTCCCAGCACCGCTTCCCACCACGGCAACAGGTCCCGTGACGATGCCAACGGCCGGAACCAACAATTTCGGACTGAAAGACAAGGTTGGCAATATACCCCTTACTGCGGATGCACTTGCCAAGGCCGGCCAGGCTGTCGTGCCGGGAGTCATCGCCAAAAATGCCCGCAAACTCACCATTGATGATGCCGTGCAAATCGCCTTGCAGAAAAACCCGCAGGTCATCACGGCCATCAACACGATCCGTCAGGCATCGGGTAACTTCATCACCGTCCGTGCTGCACTGCTGCCTCAGATCGGATTCGTGGGTCCCTCGACTGCGTATCAATGGCAGCAGCCACAGCTTGCCAATGGTCAACGCCCTCCCTCGACCGGCAGTACCGCTCTCAATAATTTTCTGAGCCCGCAGGCGAACAATCAAAACTGGAACATCCAATTTCAGGGAAGCCAACTCCTGTACGACGGCGGAAAGACTCCGGCGAATATCAAGGCGGCAAAATTTTCCGAACAGATAGCCTACTACCAACTTCGTCAGACGATCGACGCGACGATCGCAACCGTCATCCAGCAATTTTATCAAGTGGTGCTCGACCGGGCATTGGTCATTGCCAACGAGCAGCAGGTAGGCCTTTACCAAACTCAGGTCACCGATCAGCAGAGCCGCTATGACGCGGGCACCGTACCCCGTTTTAATGTGCTCCAGGCCCAAGTCCAGCTTGCTAATGCCATGCCTCCGCTCATTCAGGCCAAGAATAACCTACGCATTGCTCTCTTCACGCTGGTCACGACTATCGGCCTTAACTACCCGAACATCCAGAACATCGAAATTCCTTTCGATGTCGTAGGTGATCTCTCCTACCACCCGCGCAAAATCGAAAGCGATCCTTCGATTCACACGGCACTGCAGCGCAATCCCCAACTCAAGGCCCAGAGGCAAAACATTCTTGTGTCCGCCGAGCAGATCACTGCAGCCATCGCCGGATGGCTCCCGACCATCAGTGCCAGCGGGGGATATCAAATGCAGAGTTACAACTATGATCCAAGTCTCAAGTCAACGGTAGAAGGATGGTTCTTCGGCGCAAGTGGGAGTTGGGCCATTTTTGACGGACTCGCCACCTATGGCAATGTGAAGCAGGCCAAGGCAACCATGATGAACTACAAGACCGCTTATGATAACGGCGTGCGTCAGGTCATTCTTCAGGTGCAACAGGCCATCTCCAATCTCCAACAGGCCAGCGAGACCATCGAGAGCCAGAAAGCCACCGTAGAGCAGGCAGTAGAGGCCCTGCGTCTTGCAAGGGAGAGACTCGATGCCGGAGCAGGAGTCCAGCTCGATGTGATCAACGCGCAGGTCCAACTGCTGCAGGCCCAGACCGCAGTGCTCAACGCCTACTACAGCTACATACAGTCCATGTCGCAGTATGATCAGGCACTCTCCCTCAATACCCAGTATGAGGAATACTTCGATGATCCGATGAACAAGTGGGAAAAGATCCGCTTCAAGAACCTCAACGCCGAGGATCGTGCGCGCCCGCAGCTTCCACGAGCGCTTCGTAAAAGCGATCCCCTGCCGCCTTCGACCAAATTTGATAACCTCATCAAGAGTTCGACGGTTCGCAAGCAGGAGGGCTCCAAGAATTCCTCCTCACAGGTTAATTGATTTCGCGCCTCTCCCTGCCCTCCATGAACGGAGTCGTGGAAACATTCCCTGCGCTTGATGCCATCCCCGGTATCAGAGCGCGTTTTTTTGGAAGAATTCCTGATCTTGCACTCAGGCAGGAACGCTCCAAGGCAATGGCCTTGCTAGCCCCCCGTCATAAGCAACTGCTCGTGCAAGAGGGCCTTGGTGACTATCCCTTCGTGACGGCAGAACAGGTGCATGGAAATCAGATCGCGGTTGTTGATGATACCAAATCACTCTCTCCCATCCGGGGGGCGGACGGACTCCTGACTCATCATCGAGGCATGACGATTGGGATCTATGTCGCCGACTGTGCTCCTGTCTGGGTAGTGACGAGGGATGGTGTCGCCGGAGCACTTCTCCATTCCGGAAAGAAAGGCACCGAACTCAGCATCATCACCCGGGGAATTTCCCTCTTCGGACATCTGCGAGGCTATCACCCTAAAGATCTCATCGTCGTCATAGGCCCCTGCATCAGGCCACCTTGTTACGAAGTCGATTTTGCCGATGAAATTCGTATTCAGGCAGAACGGGCTGGGGTCTTGTCCATCCATGACGATCGTATCTGCACAGCATGTCATCCTGATCTCTACTACTCGTATCGCAAGGAGCAGGGTTTGACGGGACGAATGCTCGCCACCCTCACCCTCCTGCCCAGATGATCCCTTTTTTAAGACGGGAATTTGATGCATCCCGTCCCGAATTGATGGATCAGGCGGAACTTCATGAGGGAAATCCTTCGAGGGAGCTAGAACGCGACCTTGCCAATCTCAGGTGGCTCAATCGCCGATTCGGAGCAATCTCACTCTTGCAGCATTTTCTGAACCGCTGGCTATCCAATCGAAATTCAGCCTCTCCTCCTGTTCGATGTCTGGATCTCGCCACGGGTGAATCTGACCTGCCTCGGGAAATTGTCCTCTGGTGCCGTACCAGAGAAATCAGGATCGAGATTGATGCCGTGGATCTTAATCCTGCGACCCTTTCTGTGGCAAAAAATCAGTCTCTGGAATTTCCGGAAATCCATTTTCATCAGGGCGACATCAGGTCGTGGGGAAGCGGATCATGGGATATCGTCCTCTGCTCGCTTGCTCTGCATCACTTCAGCACCGAGGATGCCGTCCTAGTGCTAAGGAATGCGCGCCGTCTTGCTTCACAACACATTCTTGTGGCTGACTTGGAGAGAAGTCTCATGGGAGTTGCCGGGATCTGGCTGCTAACGACATGCCTGCTCCGGGAGCCGATGACCGTACATGATGCAAGACTGTCAATCCGCAGGGCATTCTCGTTTCATGAATTCAGCCTGTTGGCCCGTTCCGCAGGATGGGGGAGCTATCAACAAGCCCGTTTTCCCATAACAAGGCAGGCACTCTGGATCGATAATTGCCGAATGGTTTAATTTTCGACCTTCGGTGCGCGTTTGGGGAGAATTTTTGGCCGCCATTGGGGATGTTTGGCCGAGCCAACCGATTCGTATTCAAAAATTTTGCTTACGGGAAACAGCACTAGTCCAGGCAATCCCTGTGCATTGAGACGCATGCTCATTGTCATTCTGTCTTCCAGATAATAGATGTCCCCGTAGCCGATCATGCTAAAGCCCGTTCCTTTGATCAGAAGGTTGCGGGTATTGATCACTCCATTCCCGACCGTAAAATCAGCGGAGGCCTTGTGAGCCGGCTGATAGCCGATACCAGGAATGATCTCATTGAGCATGACGGAGAGTGGACCCAGAATCGGCATAGCCAACACATTGCCGTTCTTGATGAGAAGATTGCCCTTCCCGGCCATTGAACGGTCATCCCCTCCCACTGCCCGGAAAGTATAATCAGCGGAGAGTTTTCCACTCGACTCCCCATAGTCGAAGTAGAGCTTGGTGATGGTCTGAAAATCAACATCTTCCAGATGTACCGAAGCGCCATAACTGCCATCTCCAGGCTTTACGGACGCCTCGGCCTTCAGGGCGACATCCCCTCCGAAAAGCTTTGATTTGGGAATGTCCACAAAGACCTTTTGCCCCTTCAGTAGCACCGTTCCACTTGTCGGGCCAAATGGCAGATCTTTCTTAATCAGCGTGTAGCCAAGACCGGATGGGGCATTGAGTTCAATTTGAAGATTATTTTTATCTGGATTTTTTAGTCCTACTTTTCCTAAAACACGAAGTTCAGGAGGCTTGATAAAGCGATAATCCTTTAAAGATTGGGCGATACGGGGGTCGATCCATGTCATGACCTTGACCGGATCCAGAGTGGAACGCACCTGAGGAAGGCGACCCTCCCAGTTCTTGAAATCATAGACAAACTCACCCTTTCCTACCCCGTCGTCGATCTTGAGAACAATGTCACGGAAATCCACTGCCCCGTCCGTTACCTGAATCTTGGAACTCAGGCTCTGAATGGCGGCTCCGCGCATGGCTGCCTTCCCAAGTTCGAGGCTTCCCGTGCCTTTCAGCACGAGAGGATCGATAGCGGGAGCATTTCCTTCGAATGAGATCATTAGAGGTTCCTTAAAGTCCATAGAGGAGAATGCTTCAGCTGTTTTTTCAGCGACTGCTGGTGCCAATTTTGCCGGGAATAACGAGGCTTTCAGACGCAGACGATTATCACCTGGGGCTACCAGGAGATCAGCCTGCAGTTTTCCGGGATCCCCCTCAAGCTGAAGATCTCTGACGAGAACTTTCCCATCGCGTAGAGCGACACCTCCGGAGATCCCATTCAACGCAATGCCCCGATACTGAAATCGACCCGATTCAAGAAGCGCATTCCCATCCAGTATAGGTTTACCTTTCCCCCATTCTGCTGCAAATCTTCCGCTCAAATGGAGTGGATCGATCCAATTCCAATCTTTTGCTGCTTCGTGTTTAAGAAAGAAGCGAGGTAGCACTTCGGGATTGAATGATCCTGCAAACTCAAGAGCCGCTTTATTGTTCAGAAAATCGCCCCACCCCTCTGCTTGAATTTCCCCCATGCCGTCATCCAGTGAGAACTTTTCGAGCGTTAGTTTACGGTTCTCAAAATGGAGATCTATTGATGATCCGTTGAATCGGACACCACTCCATTCGCCGCTTCCGGATCGAAAGGTTGCATGCTCCACGCGCAGGCTTTCTGTATCGGAAAGGTCTCCACCGGCTTGGATCGTTAATTCTGGGGGGGCATTCAACCATCGAACCGAATTGAGTTCTTTCTGAATCGAATCGATGGTACGGGCGATATTTCCAGGCCCATTGTTAGAAACTGGCCTTGGTGAAAATTGCTTCGGATTAAGAAAGGTTCCAGAAACCCTAACCGAAATTCCAGCGACCTCAAGGGAAGCCGATGTGAGTCGAAACTGTTTAGGCGGGCACAGAATCAATCCTCTGACATGATCGAGACGCAGTCGGGGTTCCTCGATTGGCCCGAGGGGAATATCGAGTGTGGCATCCCTCAGAAATATTCGCTCCAGACTGATCTGATTGCGCACAAGCGACTCCAGGTTGATGGAGATGGCAATGCGATTGGCAGAAACCACAAGTCTCTGTGCTGGCGTGCGGTCATGGAGTTGAAGTCCATCAATGATGAAACCTCTCATCGGATTGAAAAGCACCCTGTCCACGGTGACCCTGTAGCCCTTACCACCAAGGGTCTCCTCCACCTTATGCCGCACTGTATCACCAAGGCCAAAAGTAGAAGTCACAACCATAAGGGAAGGAATACCCAGGAGAAGAAAAATCACAACCAGCGTAAAGAGAGTCGCGGCGGTATAGCGGATCTTATCCTCGACCTGTTTCCAGAGGCTGGGTATTTGACTTTTTCCACGAGTGGAAGAAGCACCTGATATCAAAGGAGACATAGACTCAGAAAACGATAGATATGAGCTAAGGTTACGACAAGGAATAGGGGTCAACATCCATTGTCATAACGATCCCTCCGGGGAGTCTCATAGAGCAGGCGATCTCATGAGCCAGCTTGCCAAGCTGGGAACCAGAGGTTGCTTTAAGTGTGATATGGAAACGGTATTGCCCGTGAGCTCTTTCCAGTGGAGCGGGTGCCACCTCCGAAACCTGCACTGATGGGGGAGCGGCAGCAGATGCTGCCTTCGCGACCGACTCGGCACTAAAGAGTGTCATCTCCTTGGAAATACCCCTGATCTGAATCAGTAGCAATTTACTGAACGGGGGATGGGCAAACGCTTCACGGAAAGACATCTCCTGTTCGAAAAATCCCGTAAAATCATGATGTCGCGCATACTGCACCGAGGGACTCGACGGGGAGAAGGTCTGGACAATAACCTCCCCCTCGGTCTCACCTCTCCCGGCGCGACCGGCCACCTGTGTCAGGAGTTGAAAAGTGCGCTCCCCTGCGCGGAAGTCGGGCGCATGGAGGCCAATGTCCGCGTTAATGATACCAACGAGCGTGACATTGGGAAAATCAAGCCCCTTGGCGATCATCTGGGTGCCGATCAGAATATCTATTTGTCGGGAACGGAACTTGCCCAGCACCTCACGATACGATCCTTTTTTTGTCATCGTGTCGGCATCCATCCGTGCAATCCTGGCTTCTGGAAAAAATTTGCGCACCGATTCCTCAACTTTCTGGGTTCCTATGCCTGAATGTTGGATTCCAGGATCACGACACTCGGGACAGAGGGAGGGAGGCTTGGTCTGATGGCCGCAGAGATGACATGCGAGTCGGTTATCCGCACGATGCAGCGTGAGTGAGAGACTGCAGTTCGGGCATCGGCAGACATGACCGCACTGTTGACAAAGCATGGAGGTGGAAAAGCCCCTGCGGTTGAGAAAGAGAATGGTTTGCTGACCGAGTTCCAGTCGTCTACTGATTCCCATCTGAAGAGGAGCAGAGAGACCTCCTTCGGATTTGGATCGCTTGCCTTGCAATCGCAGATCGACAATGCGAATCAGTGGCATTCTTTGACCATCGGCACGATGGGGAAGCTCAAGGAGTGAATACTTTCCAAGTTGTGCATTGCGGTAACTCTCAACGGATGGCGTGGCACTTCCTAAAATAATAGGACATCCCTCCATGCGAGCGCGCATCACCGCCACATCGCGGGCATGATAGCGGGGTGTCTCTTCCTGCTTGTAGGTATTCTCATGCTCCTCATCGACAATGATAAGACCGAGTTTTGTGAGCGGTGCAAAAATAGCACTCCTCGCCCCGATGACAATCCTTGCCTCTCCGCGTCTGATGCGCAACCACTCCTCTCGCCGTTCCGCATCCGTGAGATGACTATGGAGCACGGCAACACCCGCCGCATCACAGCGCGAACGGAAGCGTTCCACCGTCTGCGGGGTCAGTGAAATTTCGGGAACCAACACAAGGGCACTCCTTCCCATTTCAAGAATGCGAACCAGCGCACGCAGATACACCTCTGTCTTTCCGCTCCCGGTCACCCCATGCAGGAGAAAGGGCACAGGCACTTCACCCCCGGATTCCAAGGAGTCGACAGCCTTGCAGATTTCCCCGACGACTCTCTCCTGATCGGGATTGAGCGCAGGTATCGGCGATGCGATGATCTCTTCGTCATCATGAACCCTATTGGTTGCTTTTTCCTCGGTTACCGCAATGTATCCGGATCGCACGAGTGCCTTGATCGATGAGTCGGTCGCATCACAGGTTCGCAACAGTTCTGTGACAGGCATCGTCCCGGGCCCTTTCTGCAAACAGCACAGCAAGTCCCATTGCTTGGGGGCTTTTTTTTGAAATGCCAGCATCTCTGTTTCACTCGGGTTCTGGAGCAGACGAGCTATCCTGACTTTTCGTGCGACGACTTTTTCTCCCCGCATCACGGGAGGCAGAAAGGATCTCATGACGGAGGAAAACGGAGCACAGTAATAATCCGCCATCCAACGGGCCAGGCTTATGAGGAGGGGAGAGAGTGCTACTTCATCACCGATCAGGCTGATGATCGGCTTGATTCCAGGAACGCTGGATTGCTCCATCAGCTCCAGCACCGTTCCAAGTGCTCTTCGGTGCCGCATCATCACGACGACACGACCCCCTATCTCAATCTTCCCTTCGATCTCTTCAGGAATCGCGTAATCCAGCTCCTGCCCTTCCGAGCGGTCGATCAGGATACGGGCGAAGCAGGCCACAGGCAGGGATAGCAGCCCTACTCCGTGATGATGTCCTTGTAGGTTCCTCCCGAGGGAATCATCGGCAACACATGCTCCGTGTAGGGCGTCATGACATCGAGCACGAAGGTTTCCTTGGAATCAAGCATCCGTTGCAGGGCAGCCCTGAGATCCTTCTTATGGATCACCCTCTCGGCAGGAACCCCAAAGCCGCTGCAGATCCCGAGATAGTCAGGGTAGATGCGGGCGAGATCCTTTGGGTCACCTAGGAAAGTGTGTCCCCTATTGCTGTCATAGAAACGATCCTCCCACTGCACCACCATGCCGAGATGCTGGTTGTTCAGGATAATGACCTTTGGAGCGATGCCATCGATATGCGCCGTGGCCAGTTCCTGCACATTCATCAAGAAAGACCCATCCCCATCAATGTCGATCACCTGCTTGTCGGGTCGGCCAAGTTTCGCACCGAGTGCGGCAGGATAGCCGAAACCCATGGATCCCAACCCCGCAGAGGTAACCAGCGTGCGCGGCTCCGTGAAGTTATAATACTGTGCCGCCCACATCTGATGCTGTCCCACACCGGTTGCAATGATCGCCTGCCCTTTGGTCAGTTCCATCAGCAACTCGATCACATATTGCGGCTGAATGGCATCAGGAGTGTCCTTATAACTCAGAGGGTACTCCTTCTTCCATTTGGCGATCTGCTTGTACCATTGAGGAAAGCGGGTGTGATTGGCCTTCACTGGCTTCTGATCGACGCGGTCAAGCTCACGGTTCAGGCGCTTCAGGGCATCCTTCACATCTCCGAGGATCGGAAGCTTCACGGAACGGTTTTTATTGATCTCCGAGTTATCGATATCAATGTGCACGATTGTTCCATGTTCACAGAATTTTTCGACTTTGCCTGTCACCCTGTCATCGAATCGCACGCCGATGGCAAGCAGCAGATCGGCTTCATTCACCGCATTGTTGGCATAGACAGTGCCGTGCATCCCCAACCATTTCAGGGAGAGTGCATGATTTTCAGGAAAGCAGCCGATGCCCATGAGGGTCGTGGCTACAGGTATCTGCGTGCGCTCCGCAAACTCACGCAACTCCTTGGATGCCTCGGCCGTGATCACTCCTCCACCGCAGTAAATCATCGGCCTCTTGGCCGAAGCAATGAGTCCCAGCACCTCCTGAAGGGCAAGATCGTCGGCACGTCGCACGGGATTGTAACCGCGCAGTGAAACCGTCTTGGGAAAAACGGGATGCGTGGTACTTGTCTGGATATTCTTGGGAATATCGACAAGTACCGGACCGGGGCGTCCGGATTGCGCGATATAAAATGCCTCCTTGATAATACGGGGAATGTCATTGATATCCCACACCAGATAGCTGTGTTTCACCACAGGCAGTGTCATTCCAAAGAAATCTGTTTCCTGAAACGCCCCGCGACCGATCATCGCCTGCGGCACCTGTCCGGTGATTGCCACAAGGGGCACTGAGTCCATGTAGGCGTCGGCGATACAGGTGACAAGATTGGTGGCACCAGGGCCGGAAGTCGCCATACAGACCCCTGCCTTTCCGGTCACCCGTGCATACCCTTCGGCCGCAAATCCACCTCCCTGTTCATGCCGGGGCAGAATAGTGCGGATCGTTTTGGATTTTGTCAGCGCCTGATGAAGGGGCATGGAACATCCTCCGGGGTAGGCGAATACATACTCAACTGCCTCCCGCTCGAGGGATTCTACCAGAATCTCTGCCCCGTTCATGACGACACCACGCTCGTTACTGGAGGATGCCTTGGTGGGTTTGGATTTTTTGGGTGCAGATTTCGAGGACATAACAATAAGTCTATGTCACCTCAAGGTAGCGGATGTGTCGAGAGACAAAAAAGGGAGCCCGCTTTTCGGGCTCCCCTTTTATTAAAGCAAGAGCAATATTAGTTGGTGCCGCCTATATTTACAACGTTTGTATTAATATTAGTTCCCATGATAATAATGGCCTGACCTCCAGCAGTGACCACCGCTCCACCCTTTCCACTAAAGAGGGTGGTTCCGACAACGACACCCGTGTTGGTCAGATTTGCAGAATTAATGAAAGCATTGTTTGGTGACCCGCTTCCAGTAACCGACTGAACAACGGTGCTGGTGGTGCCTGTGGTTCCAGGAACTGTCATCAAGGTCGTGTATATGATTGGAGTGAGATAATTGCTGTTGTTGGTAAGATAGGCAGACCAAATAGCGAGTGATCCACCTGCATCACCTGGCCAGACGGGATTCGTGAGGCCAGCGTTCTGCGCGTCCAAGGAGGCCGTGAATGTTGCTAGGTATAGCTGCTTGTAGTTGCTCATGCACTGTGTGAGCTTCGCCTTCGTCAGAGCGCCAGTGATCGATGGAAGGGCGAGGGAGGCCAAGATGGCAATGATCGAAATAACGACCAGAAGCTCGATGAGGGTGAATGCGGCGAAACGGTTTTTGAGTTTGTTGATGTGTTTCATGGGGTGATTTATTGCTAGTAGAAACTTGGATTCGAAAAGCGGTTGGGTCAAGTGCCCTTTGAAGGCTTACTGCTTTTTCTCAAGGCTTGGTGCTGAAGACTTCAGGATCAACACGGCGAGAGGAGGCAGGTCGAGAACGATCGAGTTCGTCCTGCCATGTGCTCCGGTCTCCTCCGCATCGACGCGATGACCGGAGGCAAAGCCGCTGCCTCCAAACCTACTCTCGTCGGAGTTGAGAATCTCCACATACGATCCTGCGGCCGGAACCCCGATGCGGTACCCGTGGCGCACCACGGGAGTCGCGTTCACGATCACAAGCAGGTCGCTGGAGTGCTTCTCTCCATGCCCTGCCGGCCCTGCCGGCCCTGCCGGCCCTGCTGGCACTGATTGGCACAACTGGGGCGCCTTGCGCAGGAAAGACCAGACGGTGTTCTCCGAATCATGGAAGTCAATCCACTCGAATCCCTCGGGGCGGTCATCCAGCGCGAAGAGGGCCGGCTCCGTGCGGTAGATTTCGTTCAGCCGCTTCACAAGCCGCTGCATCCCGGAATGGGGCTGATGCTCGAGCAGGTGCCAGTCGATGCTCTGATCGTGATCCCATTCGCGCCACTGCCCAATCTCGCATCCTTGGAAGAGAAGCTTCTTGCCAGGGTGCGTCCACATCCATGCAAGGAACATTCGCAGATTGGCCGCTTTCTGCCAGTCATCCTCGGGCATTTTGTTCATCAGTGATCCCTTGCCGTGAACGACTTCATCATGACTCAGGACAAGGATGAAGTGTTCGTGGTAGGCGTAGAGCATGGAGAAGGTGATTTCTCCCTGATGGTGCTTCCGATGGATCGGCGGGCGGGCGATGTAGCGAAGCGAATCGTTCATCCATCCCATATTCCATTTGAATCCAAAACCAAGCCCTCCTTCATAAACCGGCTTGGAAACTCCCGGCCAGGCTGTTGATTCCTCGGCGATAGTCATGATACCGGGATGCCGACTGTAACAGAGCATGTTGAATTGTTTTAGGAACTCAATGGCTTCCAGATTTTCTCGGCCACCGAAGCAGTTGGGCACCCATTGCCCTTCCTCGCGTGAGTAGTCAAGATAGAGCATCGAGGCCACGGCATCGACGCGCAGACCATCAAGATGGTATTGATCAAGCCAGAAGAGGGCATTAGCGATCAGGAAATTCCTCACTTCATTGCGCCCGTAGTTAAAAATCAGCGTACCCCAGTCACGATGTTCACCAAGACGGGGATCTTCATGTTCGTAGAGTGCCGTCCCATCAAATCGCGCCAACCCGTGGGCATCTTTAGGAAAATGTCCGGGCACCCAGTCAAGGATAACTCCGATACCCGCCTGATGGAGGGCATCAATGAGATGGCGAAATTCATCGGGTGAGCCAAAACGACTGCTTGGCGCGAAAAAATTCACCACCTGATACCCCCACGATCCGTCAAAGGGATGCTCCATCACCGGCAGCAGCTCGACATGGGTAAATCCCATCTCCTTCACATAAGTCACCAACTCCTCCGAGAGTTCCAGATAACTAAGTGGCCGGTTGCCAGCTTCCGGCTTCCGCCGCCAAGAGCCAAGATGGACTTCATAGACCGACATCGGCTGGGCATAGGCGTCCCTCTTGGCACGCTGCTCCATCCAGTGAGAGTCACTCCATTGATAGCGACCGAGATCGGTCACCATGCAGGCGGTCCGCAAATCATGCTGTGCGTAGAAACCGTAAGGGTCGGTTTTGAGGAAGACATCACCCCGGGGACCACGAATTTCAAATTTGTAATGATCACCTTCCTTTACCCCTGGAATGAAGATCTCCCAGATTCCTGAACCACCCAGACGACGCATGGCATGAAGTCGCCCATCCCATGCGTTAAAATCCCCGACGACGCTGACGCGTTGGGCGTTGGGTGCCCAAACGACAAAGCCCGTGCCTTCAATCCCCCCGATGGTGCGGGGATGCGCGCCCATCACTTTGTAGGCCTCCTGATGCTCGCCGCATCCCAACAGATAAAGATCAAATTCGCCAAGTTGCGGAGCAAAGGCATAGGGATCGCGCACAAGCAGCTCGCTTCCGTCTCCGAAACCCAATTCGATCTGGTACGAATCAGCCGATGAAGGGAGTTCGCGGGGCGTCGATCCTTCAAAGAGACCATCTGCATGAACCTTGATGAGGTTGAGTTTTTCCCCATTATCAAACAGCAACGATGCGGCGACAACTCCAGGGCGATAGACCCTCGCGATGCTGCCACCTCTCCCATCGGGACGCACACCCAAGATGCGATGAGGATCAGCGTGGCGACACTCAATCAGGGGATAAAGATCTTCGGGATCCAGCGAGATCGGAGAAGTGTCAGTCTGGGCTTTGTAGCTGAGGGGAATGTTCATCCCCCTAGTTATTGCCCAGAAATACGGTACACCACAAGGATTGCAATAACTTCGGTATCAAACAATGCAAGAAGGGCTCAGTCATCCAAAGCCTCAAATCGGCTCAAGCATCTAAAGCCTCGAACCGGCTTAGTGTCCTAAAGATTTCGTAGCGTTCGGAGTTTTCCTCTTTCGTCACCTTTCTCAACCGATCCATGCTGAAGGACTCGACATTGAAGCTGGCTACGACGCTCCCCTCCACGACTGCCTGACGCATCATGTCAAAGGGCATCTCCTTTTTCTCCCCAAGATCGGCATCAGTAAGGTGACGACTCGCAAGATATCCAGCCAATCCACCCGCAAAACAGTCTCCCGCACCCGTCGGATCATGAATATCCTCAAGCGGATAGGCGGGGCAGCTGAAAAATTGGTTCTCTCCAAAGAGCAGGCAACCATGCTCCCCCTTCTTGATTGCCACAAACGCAGGTCCCATTTCACGGATACGGCGACCCGCTTTAATCAGGCTTGTTTCCCCCGTGAGTTCACGAGCCTCCCCGTCATTGAGAATCAGCATGTCGACACGAGCGATCAGTCTGAGCAACTCCTCCTTGGCAATATTGATCCAGAGATCCATGGTGTCCGCGATCACGAAGTGAGGACGGATCAACTGATCCAGCACATGATGCTGAAGAGCCGGGGCGATATTTCCCAAGAGCACGAAGCGGGAGGATCGATAGGCTTCGGGCAGTTCGGGAGTGAAGTTTTCAAAAACATTCAGCTCCACCGAACGGGTTTCGCGCTGGTTCATGTCCCACATGTATTCGCCGGACCAGCGGAAGGTTTTTCCCGGAACGATCTGAAGTCCTTCCAAATCGACATTTCGCGATTTGAAAAACTCGATGTGTTCCCTTGGAAAATCATCGCCGACAATACCAACCAGTTTTACCGGGGTAAAAAAACTGGCGGCAACAGCCGCATACGAAGCTGATCCACCAAGCAGATCGGCATGCTCCTCAATCGGAGTTTTGACGGTATCGAGAGCGATGGATCCTAGGACAAGCAGTGACATATTGTTGGGCAAGGTTGAGGGACGAAGTAGTTTTTAGATCGCAGAAGAAGGTTTCCTGCCGCCAAGTTTCGAACACCAGAGAACGATCGGGGAAGCGACAAAGACAGAGGAATAAGTTCCCACAAGAATTCCTATCAGGATGGCAAACGCAAAATCCTTGAGTACAGCCCCTCCAAAGAAGAAGAGCGAGGCCACTGAAAGCAGGGTCATCCCACCGGTCAACATCGTGCGACCGAGCGTCTCGTTGATACTCCTGTTCATCAGGGCTTCTACACTACCGCCAGTGCGGTTGCGAAGCCCCTCACGGATACGGTCATAGACGACGATCGTGTCGTTGATGGAATAGCCGGCGATGGTCAGGATCGCGCCCACCATGACAAGTGAGAGCTCCCCACCCGTGAGGGAGAAGACTCCTGCGGTGATGATGACATCGTGCAGCAGAGCCACCAAGGCCCCGATAGCGAAGGAAAATTCAAAGCGAAGCGTCACAAAAATCAGGATGCCGACCATGCCCAAACCAAGTGCAAGAAGAGCCTTCTTGGCAAACTCAAGACCGATCTGGGCACCGACTTTTTCCTGCTTGGCGGCGATCACCTTATGGTCAGGGAAACTCCTCTTCAATTGATCCAGAATGTGGGAGGAGGTATCCTCGGCACTCCGGATGGCGATCATTTTCTGCATTCCCGCCTGCTCCATCTGGATGGTCTCTTCGGTCAAATGGAGTGGTTGGAGGGCCGTGCGGATTTCGGCCACGCTAAGTGACGGCTGGGCATCGAACACGAGAAGATCGCCGCCGCGGAAATCAATACCGAAGTTGTTTGCCCCTCGGATGCCAAACACGGCGAGGGATCCTCCGATCAGGAGAAGCGAAATGAAGATGGCGATCACACGACGCCCAAGAAAATTAAACTGATGCTTGGGTGCCAGATCGACCATCGTGATCCGCTTGAGTCCGGCATACTTCATCATCCATCGGAAGGCCGTCCTGGTGAAGAGGATCGCCGAGAAGAGCGAGGCGATAATGCCCAGCATCAGTGTGACGGAGAATCCACGCACCGGCCCGGAGGCCTGCCAGAAGAGAATGCCCGCCGTGATCAGTGTCGTAGCATTAGCATCAAAAATCGCACTGAAGGCTTTGCTGTAAGCCCCGTTGAGAGCCGCTTCCAGCGACTTGCCAGCCTTGAGTTCCTCCCTCAGTCGCTCATACAGCAGGACATTGGCATCGACGGCCAGACCGATGGTCAGGATGATACCGGCTATACCGGGAAGCGTCAGGACGAAGTGGAACATCGCCATCATGCCGAAAAGCAACACGATGTTGATCCAGAGACCGACCAAGGCCACGCAACCAGCCAGACGATAGTAGAAGAGGACAAAGAGCATCACCAGAGCGAGTCCGGCAATTCCCGAGACGATACCGCTGCGGATTGATTCACCACCCAGAGAGGGTGAGACGCTGCGTGTTTCCTCGATGGTCACCGGGGTGCGGAGCGGATTTTCCAGCACACTTGCCAGCTCACGCGCCTCGGTTTCCTTGAAATGTCCCGTGATTCTGGCCTGACCGTTGGGGATCGGTTCATTAACCCCAGGTGCACTCTGAATCTTGCCATCCAGCAGAATCGCCAACCGTCCGTGGTGGGGCGCCATCTGCGTGGTCAATTCAAAGAATGTTTTAGCGCCTTGATCGTCCAGATCGAGGGTAACCCCATAACCTCCCTGGTCAAAAAAGGCATTCGCCCGCACAACATGATCTCCGGTCAAATCGGCCTCCTTTTTCACCAGAAGACGCTCGGTGACTTCCTTTCCTTCAAGGGTCTGGGTGTGCTCACGGATCACAAAGCCCGGGGGAAGAATCGCCTCACCTTTCTCGATTTGGGCGATCAACACGCTGGAATCAGGATGAACCTCGGCAAATTCGAGTTTGGCCACCTGCTGCAACTGCTCCTTGGTTGTCTGAATCTGGGCGGGATCGAGGCCCGGGATCTGAACCAGAATCCGCTCGGTCCCCTGCGGAGCGATGACAGGTTCGCCAACACCGAATTTGTCAACCCTCTTGCGGATGACCTCGACGGCCTGCTGAAGCATGTCTGCAGTGATCGGTTGCCCATTCTGCGGTACGAGCTGAAGCAGAAAGGATGTGCCCCCCTTGAGATCGAGTCCCAGCCGGATTTTCTTGGCAGGAGGTGTTGCCGAATCAATACAGAAGAGAAGAAGAAGCACCGTGAGCACCGCTCCAAGCCAGCGTTTTTTGGCCTCGCTCTCGGTGGCAAAATACCAACCAAAGAGTCCGAGCAGCAGGAGTCCGAAAAAGAATGTGAGAAGCGGTGTCATGACAGGTAGGTGGCGGGGAATACCGAAGAAACCTAAAAATGAGAAACCGTTAGGCGGCAGGAGCCTCGATAGTGACCTCTCCGGAACGGGAAGTCACCGAGGCGACGGAGGCCTTATCAATCTCAATCTTCACATTATCGGCAATCTTCAGCAGCACGGTGGTCTCCTTGACATTGGAAATCAGGCCGTGAATTCCCGCGCTCGTCACCACCTTGTCGCCGGTCTTGAGGGAGGAAATAAGTGCCTGCTGTTCCTTACGCTGCTTCTGCTGGGGACGAATCAGCAGGAAGTAGAAGATCACCCCGATGAAGATCAGCGGTGCAAACTGGGCAATAGGACTCGGGGCTTGCGCGGCGGCGGCATCAAGAATGAGGAAAGCTGTTGAGGTAAAAATCATAGCCCCTAGTTCTATCCAGCAATGGGGGGCAAGGGCAAGACGAAGCGTTGGCTACGCCGACGCGAAGGATGAAAGCTGAAAGCTGAAACTTGAAAACTACCACAAAAATCGCTCCCATGGTACAGGTTCAAGAC
>Ga0194053_10000269_pt1 | contig 39646 bp, 35 predicted proteins | sample SepL228m_MetaG_FD_161684 | JGI IMG/M metagenome (GOLD analysis project Ga0194053, IMG submission 161684) | Anoxic zone freshwater microbial communities from boreal shield lake in IISD Experimental Lakes Area, Ontario, Canada - Sep2016-L227-8m | ecosystem: Environmental > Aquatic > Freshwater >... | reverse complement strand
CCGGTCTCAGCAATGGAGAAATGAAGGGCATGGAATTTTAGTCTGATGGAAGGAAATAATACGCTCACGGCCTGTCAAAGGCGGTCCCGTATCAGTATAAAAAGAAATATTCTGAAATTCGACGGCTTTCCCTGACGGCAGTTCTCCAGGTAAAAAACAGTCGGAAGCCGGCGGACTGATTAACCTGGTTATCATCGCCTGGGCCCTGGTAGACTGAAAATCCGCCTTAAAATAAAGCCTTATTGTTTTGCAGCAATCCGGGGCATCTAGATCCTCTTTACCTGCATCCCCGGCCCGGGGCTGTGAAACAGTTTCCTGTGAACAGCAGCAGGAAGCGATTTGCCCTGTAAGTTCAGGAAACATCTTTACACTTGACTTATTGCTTGATGAACAACGATGCTCCTTAGCTGAAATCCCCAGCATCCCTGCCAAAAGTGGCAGAAGGAGCACCAGGGAAACCAGGTTTCTGAACATCGACCTTATCCGCATAAAGATTTCATTAATTTGATAATCAATTGCAAAATTAATAAATACTTGCATCGTTCCCGGTTATATTCATATTTTTGATAAACAAAATGGTATTACCCCGTCAAAAATCCAACGTCATGAAGAAGCTGAATCTAGCATTATTTGCATGTCTTTTGCTCATTTTTGCCTGTCAAAAAAACTCATCCGACAACAAAATAGACCTCAGTACTCCCTGGAAGTTCCATAGCGGGGATGACCCGGCATGGGCAGGGGCCTCATTTGATGATTCCAGGTGGGAGCTGATCAACCCTACCGACATTTGGGAAAACCAGGGCTACAAGAACCTTGACGGGTTTGCCTGGTACCGCAAAAGGGTGGTAATTCCCCACAGCATGATTGATAATGCGTTTATTAAAGACAGCATACAGTTGAAGCTGGGGAAGATAGACGATTACGACCAGGTGTTCCTGAACGGTGAACTTTTAGGGGAAAACGGGAAGACTGTTCCGGTTAAAACCGATGCCAGACCCGATTTTTTCAAAGGACAGACCCGCTGGGATGTCGACAGGAGATATGTTCTGGCTGTAAATGATCCCCGCCTGCATTGGGACCAGGAGAATGTCATAGTGGTAAGGGCTTATGACCAGGGTGGTGCGGGCGGCATGTTCTCTAAACCATTCGAGATTACCATGGTTGATTTGCCCGACCATATAAAATTTGATTTCAGCCAGTCGGGCTATAAGTTTGTCGGAGATACCCTGATCAGCAAGCAGTTTGCCATTTACAACATTTCCCAAAAAGAAGAGTTCCATGGAGTGCTTACCATCAATGCTGACCGCTGCGATAATGGCAGCCAGTTATTCAGGCAGGAAACAGTGCTTAACATGCCCCCTGGAATACGCACGGTTTTCACCGTCAATATCATCAAAGACTTTTCGGTGCCTGCTATAATTTATTTCAGTTACCGGGAGACCTCTTCGGGGAAGGAAGTCAGGGAACAGCTGGAGATGCCCTATATCCTTACTCCTAAACCTGGGAAGGCACCGAGGATTAACGGGGCATCGGTATTCGGAGTGAGGCCCTGGTCCCCGTTTCTTTACAAAATTGCAGCGACCGGTGAGCCGCCGCTGGCTTACAGTGCTGAAGGCCTGCCTGAGGGTCTGCGCCTGAATCCAGGCAATGGCATGATTACCGGCGCCCTCTCAAAAAAAGGGGAATATACGGTTAAGATCAAAGTTGCCAATATACTTGGGACTGCAGTTAGGGATTTTACCATAAAATGCGGCGACCTGATTTCCCTCACGCCTCCTCTCGGATGGAACAGCTGGAATGTTTGGGGGCTGAGCGTGAGCGACAAAAAAGTGAGACAGGCCGGTGATGCGTTTGTTTCAAGCGGGCTCATTAACCATGGCTGGACTTATATCAATATAGACGATGGCTGGGAGGACACCCATGACAAAAGCGGGAATATCCTGCCGAATTCCAAGTTCCCGAATATGAAAGAAATGTGCAATTACATCCATTCCCTCGGCCTGAAAATAGGGATATACTCCTCCCCCGGCCCGAAAACCTGCGGGGGGTATGAAGGCAGTTACAGTTTTGAGGAAAAAGATGCCCAGCATTATGCCGAGTGGGGAATCGACTACCTGAAGTATGACTGGTGTTCTTACGGGGGGATCGCTCCCAATCCGACCGATCATCAGTTGAAATTCCCTTACCGTGAAATGCGGAAGTATATTCGCAAAGTAAACCGTGATATCCATCACAGCCTTTGCCAGTATGGCATGGGTGATGTTTGGAAATGGGGGAATGAAGTGGATGGAAATTCCTGGAGGACCACCGGCGACATTGAAGACAACTGGGAAAGCCTTTCAGGTATAGGGTTCTCACAGGATAAATGTTCACTGTTGTCTGCCCCGGGGCATTGGAACGATCCCGATATGCTTGTTGTCGGCTGGGTCGGCTGGGGGCCAAACCTGCATTATACAAGGCTGACACCTAATGAACAATACACTCACATCAGTTTATGGTCGCTATTGGCAGCCCCTCTGCTGATAGGCTGCGACCTGAATCAGCTTGACGATTTCACTCTGAACCTCCTGACCAATGACGAAGTGATTGCCATAAACCAGGATCCTTTGGGAAAAGGGGCAACCCAGGCATGGAAGTCATCGGAATACCAGATCTGGGAGAAGGACCTGGCCGACGGCTCAAAAGCAATCGGTTTGTTCAATCTTACCGGAAATGCGATTCCAGCCGACGTGAAACTTGACGACCTGGGAATAAAAGGGAAATGGATGATGCGTGATGTATGGCCTCAGAAGGACCTGGGGCTTGTTCAGGACCATTTCGAAATGAAAGTGCTGCCTCATGGGGCAAGGCTGCTGGTACTTAGGAAGAAGTGACTAGTCAGCAGTCACCGGTCATTTTTCGGCAGTTGGCAGTTGGCAGTCACTTTTCGGCAGCTACCGCTCACTTAACCTGTTCTATTGCCCAGCTTAATGCGTCCTTGATCATATCGATGGGAGGCATTTCTATGAAGCCGTTATCCATTAAGGAGCGGGTCATATTACGGGAGTGTTCTATATCTTTCTTTGCCTTATCGAAAGCCTCCTGCCATGTCATGGTCACACGTGCCACACCATCTGCAATAGCCTGCATGGCAACATCGGCGGCTTCATGGGGGAACACTCCTGCCTCTTCCATGTTGGGAACAATATCTTCAGGGTTAATCCCTCTTCTCTCGGCATAATCGGCCAGGGAGTGGGCCGCACGAATGGCCATGGCATCGGTGATCTTTCGGGCCCTGACTAATAAGGCTCCTTTAAGAATGCCAGGGAATCCGGTTGAATTGTTTACCTGGTTGGGAAAGTCGCCCCGACCTGTAGCAACGATAAATGCACCTTCTTCCTTTGCGGCATAAGGGTAAATTTCAGGGACGGGGTTGGCACAGCAGAATACAATGGAGTTCTGTGCCATACTATGGATCCATGGCCTCTTTATGACATCAGGCCCCGGTGTGGAAAGCGAGATAAGGATATCGGCATTTTTCATAGCTTCTTCCATCGTTGCGATCTTGCCCGGGTTCGTCGACTGGCATAATTCCCATTTGCGGTAGAACCGCTTATCAGCTTCGATATCAGTACGGCCATTATGAAGTGACCCCTTGGTATCAAACATGACCATTTTAGCCGGGTCGGCCCCGTCGGTGATGAGCAGGCGGGCAATGGTAGTATTCGAAGCGCCCGCTCCGTGCAACACTATCCTGACATCCCCGATTTTCTTTTTTGCCAGTTTCAGGGAATTGATAACTCCTGCCAGTGTGACACAAGCGGTTCCCTGGGCATCATCATGCCATACCGGGATCTCACATTCCTCCCTTAATACATCGAGCACCCTGAAACAGTTAGGCTGGGAGATGTCCTCAAGGTTGATGGCGCCGAAACTATGCTGTACCATTTTCACGAACTGGATGATCTTTTCAGGGTCGTTCCTGCCATTTTCATCCTTGCTGTCAATGCATAATGCGACCCCATCGACGCCTCCGAGGTATTTCATAAGGAAGGCCTTGCCTTCCATAACCCCCAGGCCGCCTGACGGGTGGCAATCGCCGTCGCCCAGGACCCTGGTTGAATCGCTGACTACGGCTACCAGGTTGCCCCGGTTTGTGAGCTCAAATGAACAGTCATTGCAGTCCCTGATATTCGTGGAAACTTTTGACACGCCAGGAGTATACCATACATTGAACCAGTTAAATCCGACAACGGGTGCCTTCGGCACTGTCTGGATCTTACCGGAATAAAAACAATGTGCTTCCTGCGCAAGCTTTTTCAGAAACACCGTTTTGCCTTTGGCAATCTGCTCCTGGGTGAAATTGTCGGGGAACACTTCATTAAGATTTTCAAGGTTCAGGCTGATATCTTTCATAAAAATGTTTTTTGTAAAAATAAATAAATATTTGTGTACCTTTGGTGATTAATTAATTAAAATTAGTTTTTATGTCTACAGGTAAAGTTAAATTCTTCAATGAAAGAAAAGGTTTTGGGTTTATCGTTGATGACTCTAACCAGCAGGAAATTTTCGTACACGTCAGTGGTTTGATCGACAAGATTAAGCAGGATGATGTCGTTTCTTTTGATGTAACAGAAGATAAAAGAGGTAAAAAAGCAATCAATGTAAAAAGGGGATAAACCTTACTTACCTTGAATGCATAAAAAAAAGCCGTCCTGATCAGACGGCTTTTTTTATTCTACCTTATGGCTCCTGATTATTTACTGAGCATGACCGGCATGACCAGCATAAGAATATCCTCATTCTTGTTCTCTATGTTGGCAGGAAGCAGCAGGCCTGCACGGTTGGGTCCCGACATTTCCATTCTCACCTCGTCGGCGTCAACATTCCCAAGCATTTCCATGAGAAATTTCGAATTAAAACCGATCTCAAGATCTTCCCCGTCATATGAGCACGTAAGCCTTTCCTTTCCTTCGTTTGAAAAATCAACATCTTCGGCAGTAAGAAGTAGTTCTTTGCCGGTAATTTTAAACCTTACCTGGTGGGTCGACTGGTTGGCGTAAATTGAAACGCGCTTGATGGAGTTAAGCAGCGACATCCTGTCGACAACCATATGATTGGGGTTGTCTTTAGGTATCACAGCCTCGTAATTCGGGTATTTCCCATCGATGAGCCGGCATATCAGGCTGATATTCAAAAAAGAGAAGAAAGCGTTGGTTCGGTTGTATTCCAGTGTCACTTCATTATCCTGGGCTGAAAGAATGTTTTTCAGAAGGTTTAGAGGTTTCTTCGGAAGGATGAACGCGGCGGAAGATCCGGCTTTAACATCGAGGCGTGTATACCTGACCAGCTTATGTGCATCGGTAGCCACAAAAGTGATCTCATCGGATGAAAGCTGACAGAACACTCCTGAGAGAACCAGCCTGAGCTCATCATTGCCCGTGGCAAAGATGGTTTTAGTTATGGCTTTGGACAATACTCCTGAGGGGATCCTGACCGTCGTTGGGTCTTCCAGTGGAGGTGTTCTCGGATATTCATCGCTCCTGTGCCCGCTAAGTTTATATTTGCCTTCCCCGGCTGAAATCTCAACCAACAGGGTCCCAAGGTCAATTGAAAAGGATACAGGGATATCGGGAAGGGTTTTAAGGGTATCCACCAGAATTTTGGCAGGAATTGCAACTGATCCATCAGCCTCCGATTTGTCAGGTTTAACGGTAACGCTCATCGTAGTCTCTAAATCAGAGGTTGTAACCGTAAGCAGATCTTCCTTAAGGTCAAATAAAAAATCATCAAGGATAGGCAGGGTGTTATTGCTGTTGATCACGCCAATGACCGCTTGCAGGTTTTTCAGGAGCAAGGAACTGGAAATGATGAATTTCATACTATCTTAGTTTTTTGAATATGGGTGTAAATATACAGATTTTAATTTTTTACGGCAAGGTGGGGGGGCTTCAAATTATTACTTTTTACCACCACCTTTGAAATTGAATTTGTTTTCTTTTCCTTTCACCAGCCGTACGATGTTTTCACGATGTGTAAAAAGGACGAAAACAGCGACGAAAACAGAAAGAACAACCAGGCCGGGATGATGCTCCCCGGTAACAAACACAACAATGAAAGGGAAGGCAGAAGCTGCGATACATGACGCAAGAGAAACAAATCGTGTGATCGCAAGTATTGCAATAAAGATGCCCAGAACAACAAGGAGGGCAAATGGGAAAAGCGCTATGCCTACCCCGGCCATAGTACCAACACCCTTGCCTCCCCGGAAGCCCGCGAATACAGGGAAAACATGGCCCAGGGCGGCGGCTACCGCTGCCCCGATCTCAATATAAACCAGCTGGTCAGGCGTCAACCCCTGGTCGGGGAAGAGGCTTGTAAGGAATACAGCAAGCCAGCCTTTGAACACATCGAATAAAAGGACCGGCACGCCTGCTTTATAGCCAAGGACACGGATCACGTTCGTCGCCCCTGCATTCCCGCTGCCGTGCTGCCTTACATCAATCCCGTAAATGGCTTTGCCAATCCAGACTGCCGAAGGGATCGAGCCCAGCAGATATGCAATCAAAACCTGTATCAGGATCAGAATCATCGCAGCAAAGTTAACTATTCATCGGCTTTTTCAAATTTTCTCAGAAAATCTCTTTTTTTCCGTTCGGTGGATATGGTGTAGGTGAATCCTTTGGCTTGTTTATCTGCTTTTTTCTGCTCGGCTTTTGATTTGCGTGCGTTTATGATCTTATCATTAAAAGTGAGATCTGATGAAAGGGCCTGGAGAATATTGTTCCTGAAATTGAAAAAATACCAGTCCTGCCCGGTCAGCTGAAGATAGAAAGTAAATTCATCCCCGTTCCTTTTTTTTGTAAACTCCATTTGCCCGCTGACATAGCGATACACCTGGTTTTTGCCAATGGTAGCTATCCCTATCGGGCCTGACGAAAGCCAGGACCTGGATGTAGTATCCCAATGAAGGTTGATGTCGCCAAAGAACATTGTTTTTTCAAGTTCTTCGGGGAATTTGCGAAGCCGTCCCGTAAGTGAAATTTCATTTTTAAAGCGTTCTAGTTCTTTGGGATCCAATACCAGTTTCAGTGCTTCATTAAACGGAGTCTGATCTATTGTAAGGCCTTTAAGATTGGTACTGACCAGGGCACTGCTGAGATTTTGCATGGCCTCATCCGAAAAAGGAAAATCCATCGACAGGGAGATATGGGCGTGGGTGGAATCAATAAGAAGATAATGGTCCATGGTGCCGTAAGCTGCCATGTTCAGCGCCCCCCCGTTAACACCCAGCATCAGTTTGCCGTCGCCTCTCATCCTGCAAAGGGTCTGGTTAAATGAAATAAAGTTGCCCGGGAGCGAAAGATCCCTGAGTTTCGCCGTGTCGGCTATCCTGAACTCGGTAGCCGGCACATTATATGTCATCATCCCGGAGGCAAACACCATGGCGGAATCACTAAAACTGCTCCTTCGGATAAAAAAGGCAGGGTATATCGAAGCTTCCGAAGGAGAGAAAGCCAGGGTGAGGGCCATTTTTTCGCCCAGCATGTTTGTGGGTTGAGGGGCAAGGGGGATCATGATCTTCCTCGGGTTGATATCGGCTGCGAACTTTATCCACTCGGGTTTGAGCTTGTGAAAACACTCGGAAACTGCCTTGAACCCCCCGTCGAAAAAGAGGTCCTTTTTTGAAGCATTAACTGTAACATCTCCCCTGAACTGGAATTCAGGACTGAGCTTAAAGTAAGCTGAATCGGGGACAATGCCGTTAGCTATGGTTTGTTCGCTTGAATCAACTTTTATTCCCGTGAAATCAATCTTTTCACGCAAGCCATCCCTGTCAATGTAATCCAGTGACCCCCTGCCAGTATACCTTTTCCTGGAAGCAATAGAAACCTCCGCCTGGTAAAACTGGTGGTATCTCGTTTTTGTATTGGCAATGATAATGGCGTGGGTAAGAGTCTGCATTTGCGCATCCCTGAATATTTTAACACTCCCTGAATCAGGAAAAACCGCTGCATCGGCAACCTTGATGATCCTTACATCCTCGGCATTAATGACATTGGTTCGCAGGTTATACCTTGCGCGGGCTGCAAAGAACTTCAGTGAGTCCTGGAGGGGGTGAACTGAAATAAATTCAGAGCCTGTGTAACCTACGTCGATAAGCTGGGAAAGGCTGAGAGAATCAGGGATGGACTTCCTGCTCTGCTCATTTGCAAGGGAGATTTCCTCGTTATCTATCATCCAGTCAAAACGGTCCATGGAACAAACGTATTTGTTCAAAGGGAATTCGACTTTTGAAATTCCGACATTGGAACGGAATTCCCCCCTCCTCTTATCAAAATCGAAATGTGTCTGATAATTTTTTGTCGAAATGGTCAGGTCGTTCAGGTCGTACGATTTGATGCGGAAGTTTGCGATGAGAGCATCAAAAGTCCTGCGCTTGAATTTAAACCCTTTTGAATCCATTACCGCATCTTTGATCTTCACAGTGCCGTTACCGCTGAGCAGGGCGGGTGTAAGTGCAAGCCAGCCTGCGAATGTTGACTGCTCATTGTACATATGCATATCCTTTTGCACTGTCTTCACCACCATTGAATCCTTGTAAGGCATCCAGAACTGATTTACCGAATCGGCTGTCACCGCAGGGTATTCCACATCGGCAAGCTGTTCGGTCATAGAGAAATTCTTTGTGAATGCATTAAGGGAATCAGGCAGGAACAGGAAAGACCCTGAATGAGCAGTTGAATTCAGGTACAGCAAGGTGCCGTCACCCCTTAAGCCCTGTTCGCTAAGGTCAACCTTCGCTATAAAAGTACCCTTGCCCCCATATACCGGAAGACCGGAAGGACCTGTATCTTTCTCAAATCCAAGGGAATAGTCGGGGCGGACTTTTAGGGGCTGTACAATCTGCGGAAAAATCCCGGCAGAAGTCAGTTCGCCGCCGAAATTAAGGCTGTCGGTATGAACCACGTCAAGACTCCGGATGGTAAATGGGTTTACATCAAAGAAAAACTTATCCTTGGCATACACGCCTTTCTGGATGTACTTTTTATCCCAATGAACTTTGGCGATTTTATTATTGTAAAAGATGGGGTAATCCTTAAGTGATTTTAAACCGGCTTTATTGTCAGGCTCATCAATATCGATATGCCCTTCAAGGTCCTGTAAAGAGGTTTTGACCTTTATTACAGGGAACCTTCCTTTCTTAGGATCCCAGGTTTTACTTTGGACGTAAAACTCCATGGTATCAATGTTGGGGAGGTTAAGCCTGAATTTATTGTATTCAAACGAAAATCCCTTGCCTTTAAAATCAAAGAAACCAGCTCTTACCAGGCCATTAAAAGCCATATCCATGTCTTTCTTCAGGCGCAGGCTGTCGCCTTGAGGGTAAATCGCGACATGCTGTGAATCACTTATATAAACACTGTTTACCCCCTGTATTTTGAGATCGAAATTTCCCAGGTCAAGAATTGCATTACTTGCATTTGTAACGCTGGAGTTAAAGAAGATCTCGTCATAGTCGGATTTTCCATCCCTGGCCTTGACATAATTAGTAAGCTTGTCTTTAACCCTTGCAACTTTATCTTCGTAATCATAGACCAAAAAGCCGCGGTCGGCAAGTTTTAGCAACTGGGCCTCGATTTGTTCCTGGGGTTTTTGCATATATAAGGTAAGCTCTTCGAGATTGACCTCCCTTGTTTTCTTTTTTTCGGTATAAGACCTGATTACGTTTAGTATATTTATTTCATCCATGCCCTGCAGGCGGTCATAACGGTTCCTGGAATAATAATTTGAGGACTCGAAAATTGCGTTGCTTTGCTTATTAGGGCCGGGCATCATATTGAAATTCAATTTCGGGCTGTCGAGTTTCCACTGGGCCTGTTCACAGTAGATCTCTATTTTATGCCATGAATCAAACCAGGGCGTAATGGAATTCAGCCTTACATCTTTTGTAAATGAAAGTTCCTTCAGTGAATCAAAATATTTCATTTCCAATCCAGGGTGGAAAATGGAATCGGTTTCATGATAAATGGAGATGGAGGCCGATGTTGCATTGATTTTTTTTGGGTGGATCACAAACGAAGGGGATTTGATAAGGATAAAATCCTCGCCTCCTTTCCTTACGATGATCTTTGCATCCTGTTTATGGGCACCGGAGCCAATCACCCTGGCACCTTCCATTGCAAAGCCTCCAATGTAATCCATGCTGTTAAACAGGTTTTTAATGCTGATCTCTTTATCGTAGGAATAGAAACGCGGATAAGAGGCCTTTGTCTCATCAACATCCACCAGCACCTTTTCAACAAGCCGGCCCATGATAGGGGAAGAAAAATACTTTTTATTGTACAGACGGGCTGAATCAGCAGTAAGTTTTGTAAACCTTACCTGGACCTGGTAACGGTCCAGTTCGGCAAAAACCTGTTCAGGTCCTATTCCAACCCTTCGCCAGTCAACCCTGCCTTCATGACCTATCCAACGGAGCGATAAAGGGAAAAAGACCCCCTTTGTTCCGTAGATCACCATAGAATCCTTGTTGACACTGCATATAAGATCTCCCTTTGAAAATTCAATTACGGGAACAGTATCAAGCCTTATTGTGAAACTTGAAGGGCTGAGCTTCCATTGAGTGGATTGGGATTTAAACATCAGGCCCTCATCAAAAAGCGTAGTGGTGACATCCAGGAAAGCATTGAAATTTCTGGAACTCTTTTCCGAGATCAGCTGTTTAAGTATGGCCGACCAGGGTGTAAAAACAGACCAGGGTTGGTGAGAATCAACGAAAACATTAAGGGCTTTAATATAATTGAAGAAATCGGGGAAAGTGCGGACTTTCTTTTTAAGCATCTCGTTACAGAGGGAATAAATAAATTTCTTCCTTGGCGGGTCAAAATCTTCCCGGTTCCATTTCTGAACGAAACTTTCCATAACAGGCTGGACCAGTTTCCGGTCGTTTTCTGAAAGGCCAAATAACAATCCGTTAAGCTCACCAATAAATTTGGTTGAATCCCCTGTAAACCTGGTCGTTTTCTGGTTCTGCGAAAACACGGTAAAGGCGGGTAACAGAAGGGCAATTAAAAGAAGGACTAAATAAAACAGTTTGCCTTTCAACATTTCATAAACTTTACCACGGCCCAATGATTCAGGTTATCCGCCTGTACTTGCTTCATCCCAAAGGATCCCGCCATTTCTTTAATGAGCCCGAGATCATCTTCGTAAAAGCCGCTGAGTATGAGCATGCCTCCTTTTTCAAGGCAGTTATGATAAACATTCATATCACGCAGCAATACATTACGGTTGATATTTGCGAAGATAAAACCGAATTCTCCCTCGGGGATGGCTGCTGCATTCCCATGAATGACAAGCATGCCAGGTACATTGTTCCTGGCTGCATTTTCACTGGCGTTCAGGTATGACCATTCGTCATTGTCTATGGCAACAATATGTTTTGCCCCCAGTTTTGCAGCAATAATACCAAGCACCCCTGTGCCGGTTCCCATGTCGAGCACCCTGCAGCCATCGAAATTCAACGGCAGTATAGATTCAATCATGAGGCGGGTAGTTTCGTGATGAGCTGTGCCAAACGACATTTTCGGTTCTATCACCAGGTCCAGTTCAGAAGCCGGGTCGGGTTCATGAAAAGGAGCACGGATAAAACAGCGGCCTATTTTTACAGGCTGGTAAGCCGATTCCCATAATGCATTCCAGTTTTGTTCAGCTACCTTTTCAACCTTATACATGAAGCCCAGTTTCGCGGCGCTGCTTTCGAGAAAATTGGCAACAAGCATGACATCGAAGGCATCAAGGGGGATAAAACCCGAAAAGGCACCATCGCGTTCCTCAGTAAAGCTTTCGAATCCCAGGTCGCTCAAGCCGGCAGTCAGTATCCCGGCATTCTCCCCCGAGATTCCGCTAACGCTAACTTCTATGTATTCCATCAGAGTGCATCAACGATTGCAAGAAAATCGACGGCTTTAAGAGAGGCTCCGCCTATAAGTCCGCCATCCACGTCGGGGTTGCTGAAAAGTTCCTTTGCGTTTTTGGCATTGCAACTCCCGCCGTAAAGGATTGTTATATCATCGGCAATTTTTTTGGAATACTTTTTCCCGATCAGGCCGCGGATGAAAGCATGCATTTCCTGGGCCTGTTCAGGTGTGGCATTCACGCCGGTGCCAATGGCCCATACCGGTTCATAGGCAACGACTACTTTCGCCATTTCATTCTTTTTCAGATGGAACAGGGATTCGTTAAGCTGTTTCTCAACTACTTTGAAATGCTTTTTAGCTTCGCGTTCCGGCAGGACCTCGCCGCAGCAAAAGATTGGTATAATATCATGTTTCAGCAGTCCATCCAGTTTACCGGCAAGGAACTCATTACTTTCGGCAAAATATTTCCTCCTTTCGGAATGACCGATGATGCAATATTCCACTTCCATTGATTTCAGCATTGGCGGACTCACTTCCCCTGTATAGGCACCGCTGTCGTCAGGATAAACATTCTGGGCCCCAACGGAGAACTTTGCGTCCTTAGCGATGTCTGTGGCAAGTTCAAGGTAAGGGAAGGGAGGGCAAAGAACAACCGCTTTATTATCAAGCTTACGTGTATCCATTGCTTCTGCCACCTGGGCAACCAGTTCTTCTGCCTCCAGGAAGGTTTTGTTCATTTTCCAGTTCCCTGCAACGATTTTTGTTCTCATTTGTTTGTTTATTTAAGTTCTAAATTTCTTATTTATAATCCTGTCGCTCGTATGGATGCAACGCTGCTGCGTCGTTCATCAAGCCATTAATCTTACCCTGGGATCGATTACCCCGTAAAGGATATCCGCCAATATATTAATTAAAATAAGTATTACCGAAATAAATAATACAGCTCCCATAATCACGGGGAAGTCATATTTATCCAATGCGTTCACAATCACAAGTCCTATTCCCTTCCAGTCAAAAATATATTCTACAAACACGGCGCCTGCCAGGAGGGATGCCAGCCAGCCCGTTGCAGCGGTAACAACGGGATTAAGGGCATTTTTCAGGGCATGTTTAAAGATGATCCTTCGGGGGCTGAGCCCCTTTGCTTTTGCAGTGCGGATGTAGTCCTGCGATAACACTTCTAGCAGGGAGTTACGCGTTAGCTCCACGATAATGGCAAGCGGCCTGATGCCAAGAGTCAGTGCAGGGAGGATGAGGTTTTGCAGATCAAGGTATTCCCCCCTGCCAAGGTCATCTACCGAATAAAGGCTGCCCGCCATATTCAGATGTGTAATATGGGCCAGCACAAAAGCAAAAATCCATGCATTAAGAATAGCGGCAAAGAATGACGGGAGCGACATTCCCAGAACAGAAAACACGAGCGAAACACGGTCGATAAAAGAATTTTTGTTCAATGCGCAGATTATACCCAGGCCAATACCTGCCAAGAGTGCAAAAGCCATGGCGACCATGGCGAGAATAAACGTGTTGATAAAACTTTCCACTAACAATTCCGAAACATTCCTTCGGGTTTGGTAGCTTTGCCTGAGGCAGGGGTATTTAACCGCCACTATGTATTTTTTCGAAGCAAGGGAAAAAACAGGAATGCCGTATTTCTGTGTCTCGTAATTGAAGCTCCCACCCGGCTGGTTGACAGTATGGAATGAGAGCGGGCTGAGGTCATTGAGGTAAGCGGCAAACTGGATATACAGCGGTTTGTCGGTTCCCAGCTCTTTTTTCACCGCAGCGACCGAAGCGCTGTCGGCCCTTTGCCCAAGCATCATGCGGGCCGGGTCGCCGGGAAGGATATTGAACAGGAAAAAAATAACAACAACCACCCCTAACAGAACCAGGATCCCATAGCCAAGCCGCTGAAAAATAAATTTTATCATTTAAAATATTTCTCCCTGACCCGGTCCCATTCAGGAAAGTCCCTGAAAGCCCATTTATCGACCACAACGCCGTCTTTCAGGAGGATCAACCCGGGATTCGACCTGACCATGGTTTTAAGCACCACGTCGTCGGCATTATAGAATTCAAATGCAGTGCCGTGAGCCAGGCGGAATTTACGTACGTCGGCGGGCGTGGATGAGGTGATGCAAATAAACGATTTGCCTTCGGCCCTGACTTTTTTATAGAAGGGAAGTATCCTGAGGATCGCATCTGAATTTGTTTCAGGCAGGTTATATATCACCAGCAGGAACTGGTAATCGGGATTCTTCATAATGGAGGCTGTGACATCATTCCCCTGCATATCTTCAACCAGCAGGCTGGCTGCCCTTTCTGCATTGGGATCCTCCACTCTCTGGCTGTCGAACACCCATTGCGACATCCATACCGTATCGTTCCACGGATAATTGGAAGCCAGGTACTCCTGCTTCTCTCCGGTTTTTTTATTTTTATATGTCACGAAGAATTTAACAGGGAGGTTTTCAGTTTTACCCACCTTATTCCCCTTTCCCCAGGCCATGAAATCTCTGAGGGGAAGATGTCTGGCGCTGTATACCGACATCCATGCGAACGCGATTGCAAAGACCGAGAGCAGTAATACATCAAAGGCTGCAGGCAGGGCTGAACGGAATTTTTTTCGCCAGAGAAAAACAGGGACCACGAAGAGATTCAGTACCAGGTTCTTCAGGAAGGTCTGCATGTTCGTGAGTTTAATGGCATCACCAAAACAGCCGCAATCGGGTACCAGGTTCCATATTGCATCTATGAATGTGAGCACTGTAAAGTATGTCATTACGAGAAGAAGGAGCCAGGCTGTTTTTTTTATCCAAAGGTTCAGCAACAGGCTCACCCCTAGGGTAAATTCAAGCATGCACATAAAGATCGCAACAGGCAGGGCAAAATGGCCCGCCCAAGGGATGCCGAAAGCAATAAAATAATCTTCTATTCGGAATGCAGTGCCAAGGGGGTCAACCCCTTTTACAAAACCACTGAAAACGAATACCAGTCCGATAAGTATACGGAAGCTGTTTCTAAGAACTTTCATACTCTAATCTGATCAGGGCGAATATCGCATAATTAATAATATCGTAATAGTTTGCATCCAGGCCCTCTGAAATGAACGTCCTGCCCTTATTATCCTCAATCATTTTGATGCGCAGGAGTTTCATCAGGATGATGTCGTTAAGGGAACTGATCCTCATGTTTCTCCAGGCTTCTCCGTAATCATGATTTTTGTTTAACATCAGGTCGCGGGCCGCATAAATATACGTATTGTAAAAACGTTCAGCCTCGCCGGCATCCAGTTCGAGCCGGTCGCCCGTCCCAAGTTCGAGCTGGATCAGGGCCATCACCGAATAGTTGACGATTCCAATGTACTCCGGTTTCACTCCCTCATCGACCTTTTGAACCCCTTTATCGTCAATGCTTCGGATCCTCTGGGCTTTGATATAAATCTGGTCTGTGATGGATGTGGTTCTCAGGATGCGCCAGGCAGTACCGTAATCCTTCGTTTTTGCAAGAAAAATCTCACGGCAGGTGCTGATTATATGTTCAAATTCCCTTTCTGTATTCTGATTTAAACTCATATGTATACTGATGAGGTTTGCCAGCAGACCCTGAATCACTCCCAAATGCAAGGAGCGATCCTGATGCCTGCTGCAGTTTTAGACGGACTAAATTACAAAAAAAACGCTAACGGGAGTAAATAAAGCCGGGCAGGAATTATGAAAAGAAGCTAACAATGGTCGTGACAGGCATGATGGCGTGATGATCATGGTGAATTTCCATAACTTTGCAAAAAAGAATTCTTTGAGAGTTATAAACTGCAACGGCAAACTTCTTGACCTGGCGGTACCGGCCGTTATGGGCATCCTGAATATTACACCCGATTCATTTTTTGACGGTGGGAAGTACCTGTCGGCCGGCTCCCGGCTGAAGCAGGTTGAACGCATGCTGGATGAGGGAGCCCGGATAATCGACATAGGTGCAGTTTCAACCCGGCCCGGTGCGGCTGAGCCAGGCCATAAAGGAGAACTGGAGAGGCTGCTGCCTTCATTGAAAGCCATCAGGCAAAATTTCCCTTCTGTTATCCTGTCGGTAGATACTTACAGGCCGCTGATTGCCAGGGCTGCCGTTGAAGAGGGCGCCGATATGATCAACGATATTTACGGGGGAAGGTTTGAACCCGGGATGATGGAGGAAATAGCATCCCTGAAAGTTCCCTATATAATCATGCACATGAAAGGAGACCCTCTGAATATGCAGGAAGATCCGTCCTATTCAGATGTTGTGGCCGAGGTATGCTATTTCTTCGAAAAACAAATCGCAGAAGCCAGGCTGAAAGGGGTAAAAGGGATCATCCTTGATCCCGGGTTCGGGTTTGGCAAGTCAGTTGAACACAATTACCGGCTCCTCTCGGGCCTTGAGAGGCTCATCTCACTTGAAATGCCTGTTATGGTTGGGCTGTCCCGAAAATCGATGATCTATAAGGTGCTTGCCGGTAGCCCCGAAGATGCCCTTAACGGCACAACGGTGCTCCAGTCCATCGCCCTTATGAAAGGAGCCTGCATACTCAGGTCGCATGATGTTAAAGAAGCGGTGGAAGCAGTTAAACTGCTTGAAACCCTGAAAAAATATTCCAACGAACAGTAAAACCAAAGCATGATGTTCCAGCTCTTATCAATAAACGGATTGTTCAATTTCAGGATTGTCGACCTGGTCGATATAGTTCTTTTCGCCATCCTGTTATACGAGGTATACAATCTTGTGAAAGGGACAGCTGCGATCAGGATCTTCATCGGCATTATTGCGGTTTATCTCATATGGAAAGTTGTCAAAGCTTTTCAGATGCAGCTATTGAGTGAGATCTTCGGACAGTTCATCAGTGTGGGCGTAATTGCGCTGGTTGTGGTGTTCCAGCCGGAGATCAGGCAATTCCTGCTCATGCTTGGGAACACGAGGATAATCCATAACCGCAGCCGCAGGTTCCTGTTCTGGAAAATCAAGTTAAACGACCCGTTTGTGGCCAGTATTGACGCGATAGTCATGGCCTGCCAGAAAATGGCCGAGAACAAGACCGGTTCCCTGATCGTCATTGCCAGGGAAAGCCAGCTCAGTCCCTTCGTTGAGACAGGACAGATAGTCGATTCCAGGATATCGGAGATCATGCTTGAATCGATCTTCTTCAGGAACGGGCCGCTTCACGACGGGGCTGTTGTGATCGCCGGTGACACTATCAAGGCGGCCCGCTGCATTCTCCCGGTCTCAAAACAAAGCTCTATCCCCTCATGGTATGGTTTGAGGCACAGGGCTGCCATTGGCCTTACCGAAAAATCGGATGCCATTGCAATTGTCACCTCCGAGGAGAGGGGAACTATCTCATACAGTATAGATGGGAAAATGGCAGAGAGGGTAAGTGCTGCTGAATTATCTGATTTCCTTGTAAAGACCTTTATAAAATAACCTTATCTCCTTTTTCTTCCTGCTTTTTTAAGGGAATCAGCTGCCCTGGCGCTGTCGGCCAGTTTCCTCTGTTCAAACTCCCTGACCATCTGGTCGGGAGTCTTGCCCAGGTTGTTCAGGGCATTCTGGGCGTCATCGGCAAAATCATTCCTGGGATATTTTTCGATGAAGAGTATATATAATTCCTGGGCCTTATCGAGGTTCTTCATCAGATTTTCATAGACGTAAGCTGTAAAGAAAAGGCAGATAGCCGCCCTGGGGTCATTGGGATATGCGAAACGGTATTTGTCGAACATTTCTATCGCGGCTTTACCATTTCCAGAGTTCATATAAAGGCTGCCGGCTTTGAAAATAAATTTCTGAGTCATTGAATCGGCCGGGAAATCTTTTATAAAATACGAATACAATGCAAGGAGACTGTCGGTGGCCTCTTTGTCCATTGAGGTAGCCTTGGGTGAAAACAGCCTTGATTCGGCTGCATTTATCCTGCCTATTTCTTTTGAGCGGGAAGGGCCGCAGGAGATCATTGTTATAAGCAGCAGCGGCAATAGGAGTATGTTTGCTTTCATGGGATAATTATTTTTTTCGTTTCTTGAGCTGAGGGAAGAGCATTTTGTATGACGTATCTACGTTGCCCCTGGAAATATCGTTAAGTTTTCTGTTTAACAAAACCCTTTTCAGGGAGTTTATCCGGTCGACCATCAGGATGCCTTCAATATGGTCGTATTCATGTTGTATTACCCTGGCTATGATACCCTCGAACCTCTGGTCGTAAGGTTTAAAATCCTCATCAACCCATTTCATCCAGATCGCAGGTTTCCTAAGGATATCTTCCCTCATTCCGGGAAAACTCAGGCAGCCTTCATTGAAAGTCCATTCTTCACCTTCTTCCCTGTATATTTCAGCATTTATGAAGAGTTTTTTAAAGCCGGCAACTTCGGGGTGGTCTTTGACAAACGGAGAAGCGTCAATAGCAAACAGGCGGATGGACCGGTTTACCTGGGGTGCAGCCAGCCCGACCCCATCGGCCTGGTACATGGTTTCCCAGAAGTCGGTGATAAATTGATCAAGGTCGGGATAATCGGGGCCTATTTCCTGGGCTTTTTTCTTCAACACAGGATGCCCGTATGCGACAACAGGTAGTATCATGAATGTTTTAATTCTTTTTTATTGCTTTCTGATTCCATGAATGACTGGAGGATGATCGTCGCACTTACAGAGTCGACAAGGCTTTTGTCGCGACGCGCCATCTTCTTCAGCCCCGATTCGAGTATGACCCTTCCGGCAATAAGAGAAGTAAAGCGTTCATCCATTCTTTCAACCCTTATACCAGGGAATGCCCTTGCAAGTTGTTTTACAAAAGGTTCTATAAACCTTGACGATTCAGAAGGGGAATTATCCATTCGTTTTGGCTCCCCCACCACAAAACACTCAACGGGATTAGCCGAAATATAATTTTTCAGGTACTCCAGGAGTTTCATTGTTGGTAAAGTGCCCAGGGCCGTAGCTATGATCTTAAGCTCGTCAGTAACTGCGAGCCCGCTGCGTTTTTGGCCATAATCGATTGCGAGAATCCTTCCCATGTCTGTCTCCGTTGCAAAGGTACAAATTATTTATTTTGTACATTTGAACCCAAATATTGCCTTAACATGTACGATCAGCTCCGTTCTTTAATCGAACTAGCCTGGGAGAAACGGGAACTCCTCAGCAGGCCCGAAACCCAGAAAGCGATACGTGAGGTGATCCGCCTCCTTGACAAGGGAGCGGTACGCATAGCAGAGCCCCTGATTGAAGGCTGGATCATCAACGAATGGGTCAAGAAAGCGGTGATCCTGTATTTCCCCATACAAAAGATGTCGGTTACCGAGGCCGGGCCGCTTGAATTCTATGACAAGATCCCCCTTAAAAAAGGATACAAGTCCCTGGGCATAAGGGTAGTTCCCCATGCCGTTGCGCGGTTTGGCTCTTTTATTTCAGAAGGTGTGGTTCTCATGCCTTCCTATATAAATATTGGCGCATACATTGACCATGGCAGCATGGTTGATACCTGGGCCACGGTAGGGTCTTGCGCACAAGTCGGTAAGAACGTCCATCTGAGCGGCGGGGTCGGACTGGGAGGGGTCCTTGAGCCTGTCCAGGCCGCACCGGTGATCATAGAGGACGGTTGTTTCATAGGGTCCAGGTGCATTATTGTTGAAGGAGTGCGGATTGGGAAAGAAGCCGTTCTAGGGGCCAATGTGGTACTCACCTCATCAACCCGTATCATCGATGTATCGGGGAGCAAGCCCGTCGAACACAAGGGTATGGTGCCCCCAAGGTCGGTAGTCATCCCGGGGAGTTTCGAAAAAACTTTTCCGGCAGGTAAATTCCAGGTTAGCTGTGCTCTCATCATAGGGAAACGCAAAGCTTCGACTGACCTAAAAACCTCCCTGAACCAGGCCTTGAGGGATTTTAATGTAAGTGCGTGAGCAAGAGTGAACGGTGAACAGTGAACAGTAATAAGTGACTAGTCACCAGTAACCATTCACCAGTCACTAAACAAGAAAAGGGGAGTAAATTGAAAATACTGGTTATCCAAACTGCCTCCATAGGTGATGTGATCCTTGCAACCCCGGTAAACGAAGGTTTACATCACGCATACCCATCCGCAGAAATAGATTTAATGGTAAAAAAGGGGATGGAGGGTTTATTTAAGGGTCATCCTTATATCCGCCGTCTCATTTTATGGGACAAGTCAGAAAAATACAAGGATTTCCTGAGGATACTGATGGATGTAAGGAAATCAAGATATGACCTTGTTGTTAACATGCAGAGGTTTGCCCTTACCGGTTTGCTTACGGCATTTTCAGGGGCATCGGACACCATTGGTTTCAGTAAAAATCCATTTTCATTTCTTTTTTCAAAACGGGTCCCGCATCTCATAGGGAAAGGAGTACACGAAGTCGAGCGGAATATCTCCCTCATCAGGTCTGTGACACCTGCGGGGCAAAGGGCCCTGGGGTTCGGAAGCGTACCCAGGCCGAAACTTTACCCCTCCCCTTCCGATGAGGCAAGGGTTTTGCCTTATAAAACCAGGCCTTATGTGACCATTTCACCGGCTTCGTTGTGGTATACGAAGCAATACCCGGCCGAGAAATGGGTGGAACTGATCCGAACACTGCAACCAGGGCTCCAGGTTTACCTCCTTGGATCAGTTTCGGATATCACGCTTTGTGAAGAGATCAGGGATTCATCAGCTAATGAGGCAATACAGGTCCTTGCCGGCAATCTCAGCCTGCTTGAATCGGCAGCGCTGATGAAAGAGGCCCTGTTAAATTTTACCAACGACTCGGCGCCCATGCACCTTGCATCGGCTGTAAATGCTGCTGTTGCCGTAGTCTATTGCAGCACCATCCCCGAATTTGGTTTCGGGCCTCTTTCTGAACGAAATTGGATCATCCAGACCAGGGAGGAGCTTAAGTGCCGTCCATGCGGACTGCATGGAAGAAAAGAATGCCCGCTTCAGCATTTTAAGTGCGCAAACGGCATCAGTCCCGGCCAGTTTCCATCAAGGCTTTAATTTGATCCGAAATTATAGGTAATTTTGTTCCCCGTTAACATCATGTAAATTGCACGACGAAGCGTTTAAACAGGAATTGATGTCTTGCCTGGGAACTTTGAACTCAGGAGGGTCCATACTATATCCCACCGACACCATCTGGGGCATCGGCTGCGATGCAACAAGGGAAGATGCTGTGCGTAAAATATACAGGATCAAAAAACGCATGAGTAGCAAAAGCCTGATCCTCCTTCTCGACAGTCCGAATAAACTTTCTCTTTACGTTGAATCTGTCCCGTTGATCACCTGGGACCTGTTAAAGAACGTCACTTCCCCTCTTACCATTATTTACCCCAGGGGCAGGAACCTGGCCCCGAATGTACTTGCCGAAGACGGCTCCGTGGCAATACGAATTGCCGATCATGAATTTTGCAGGGAGATGATCAGGCAATTCGGGAAGCCCATTGTTTCCACTTCTGCGAATTTATCAGGGTCATCAAATCCCCTGAATTTTGCCGATATCAACCCGCTTATACTCGGGCAGGTTGATTACACTGTGGGCCTGTATCATGACAGCATTTCATCCCTGAAGCCTTCCCGCATAATCAAGCTATACGAAAACGGGGAATTCAGCGTTATTAGACAATAATTTCCCGGAGCCTGATGAAGTATTTTTACATTAGTTTTTTATTGTTACTGCTGATATCGCAGGGGACTTATGCCCTGCCCGACAATGCAAAAAAAAATACTATTTCGGGCAAGGTCACCGATAAAAGCGATGGGGAATCGCTGGTTGGTGCAACTGTATTTGTCAAAGAATTGAAAACGGGAACCACCACCGACCAGTACGGAAGGTTTTCGCTTACTTTGCCTGAAGGGACCTACAACTTTGTCTTTTCATTCATTGGGTATACCCCTGCCACCCTGGAGATCCCTCTTGATAAGGACATCAGCCTGAAAATGGAACTTGCCACGGAACAGAAAGAACTGCAGGAAGTGGTTGTGAGGAGCGACAGGAACGACCAGAACGTGGTCAAGCCCCAGATGAGCGTATTCAAGATGGATATTCACACAATCCAGAAGATCCCGGCCCTTATGGGTGAAGTGGATGTGATCAAGGCTATCCAGCTGCTCCCCGGGGTCCAGAGCGTCAGTGAAGGATCCAGTGGGTACAGCGTCAGGGGGGGGGCGCCTGACCAGAACCTCATCCTGCTTGATGAAGCCACGGTATACAATGCATCCCATCTCATGGGGTTTTTCTCGGTGTTCAATAATGATGCGGTCAAGGATGTCAAATTATACAAGGGTGATATACCCGCGAATTACGGAGGCAGGCTTGCATCAGTTCTGGATGTCAGGATGGACGAAGGAAACTCAAAAGGATATGAGGTCAACGGGGGTATTGGTATCATTTCCAGCAGGATTACCATAGAGGGCCCGATAAAAAAAGAAAGGTGTTCATTTATTGTTTCCGGGAGACGTACTTATGCCGATCTTTTTCTTCCGCTTTCGTCCAATAAAGCACTTCAGAATAACCATCTGTATTTTTACGACCTGAATGCCAAGATAAATTATGTTATAAACGAAAACAATACCGTCTATTTATCGGGTTACTTCGGGAGGGATGTTTTCAGCAACCAGTTCTCAAAAATGAGGTGGGGCAATGGTACCGGTACATTCCGCTGGAACCACGTATTTTCAAAAAAACTATTTTTCAACCTGACCAGCCTCTATAGCGACTACCGTTATCTGCTCGGGACCCCTGATGGGAATTCAAACTCTTTCGAGTGGAATGCCAACCTCAGGGACCTGGGAATAAAAGGCGATTTTTCATGGTATATCAATCCGAAAAACACCCTTCGTTTCGGGGGCGCTGTGACCTACCATATGATAAATCCGGGGACGGCAACCGGTATCGGGAGCGAAACGGTATTCAGCAGCATCCAGGTTCCGAAGAATTATTCCATTGAATCGGGCCTTTATGCCACGAATGAACAAAAGATAGGACCCCATCTTGTTGCAACCTACGGGCTCAGGCTTTCACTGTTCCAGAATATCGGACCGGGAACCGTTTTTCATTACACAACCAACCATGTCGCTATTGATTCCACGGTATACAAAGCCGGGATTGTTTACAACACTTATGGGGGCATAGAGCCCAGGCTGGGATTGATGTATGACTTCAACGGGAAATCTTCGGTAAAAGCAAGCTATGCTCGTACTTACCAGTATCTCCAGCTTGCCCAGAATTCATCGGCAGGCACCCCGCTTGACATTTGGTTCCCTGCCAGCCCGAATATAAAACCCCAGGTCGGCGACCAGGTAGCCCTTGGTTATTTCAGGAATTTCCGCCATAATACTATAGAGACATCCGTAGAAGTATACTATAAGTGGATGCAGAATGTTATAGATTTTAAGAACTTCGCACAACTGCTGCTCGTCGACACGCTTGAAGGCCAGGTAAGAACCGGCAGAGGATATTCATATGGCATTGAATTTCTCGTAAGGCTTAACGAAAAGATAGTCAGCGGATGGGTCAGCTATACTTACTCCCGGTCATTCCGCATGATCCCTGAAATTCAGGATAACCCTTATCCTGCCCCCTACGACAAGCCCAATAATATCAGTGTGGTGTTGAATTTCCAGGTATCGAAACGCTGGAGCATCAGCGCCAACTGGGTTTATGCAACCGGGGCGCCGGTGACTTTCCCAACCGGAAGGGCTACCATCGCAGGCAAGGTTATCCCCATATATTCCGAACGCAATGCATACCGCTACCAGGATTACCACCGTCTTGACCTGTCGGTAACCTTTTCGTCGAAGCAAAAGCCCAACCGGAGGTTTTCATGGGACCTGAATTTCTCGGTTTACAATGCATATAACCGCCACAACACCTGGTCCATCAATTTCGTACAGGACAACGTCGATCCGAATGTCACCTACGCCGAGAAGATTTACCTTTTCGGGGTCATCCCTTCAGTAACATTTAATTTTCACTTCAAACATGAATAAGCTCCTCTTAAGCCTGCTCATCCTTTTATTGATCGCCGGATGTACCGAGAGGATCAATGTGAACCTCGATAATTCCTATATCAGGCTGGTGGTTGACGGCGGCATTACGAACGACAGTATGCAGCAGAGCGTCAGCCTCAGCAAATCGGCAAGCTATTTTTACAACCAGCCGCCTCCTATGATAAGCCATGCAATGGTTACTGTAAGCGATGGCTCATTCCTCGATACACTTGTGGAAGAACTGCCCGACAATCCGGGAATTTACACCCTGCCAAAAAATTTCAGGGGCGTGATTGGTAAAACATACGGCCTGGATATCAAACTACCCGAAGTCATAGGTAACAGTGCCGAATACTCTTCTGCATGCAAGATCATGAAAGTTGCCCGGCTTGATTCCATCAAGGCCGAGTTTAATCCTGACCTTGGGAAGAACGGGCACTGGCTGGTCAAGATATATGCACAGGAACCCGGCGATGAAATAAACTTTTACCTGCTTAAATATTACCGTAACGGAGTGCTGATGACTGACTCTATCCAGAAATGGTCAACCTCCGATGACAAGTATTTCAACGGAAGCTATATCAAGGGGCTTACAGCCTTTTACATCAACAACGGCCATCCATGGGAAACCCTTCATCCGGGCGACACCCTGATCGTTCAGATGAGCGGCATCACCAGGGAATACTATGATTTCATCCAGGAGGTACAGCAGGCCGGTTACCAGATCCCATTTTTCTCGGGACCTCCCGCCAACGTGGAAGGCAACATCAGCGGCGGCGGGGTGGGATTTTTCACGGCTTACTCCAATTCTTTCGCCAAACTCATTATCCCGGCAAAGTAATTGTTAAGGGATAGCCTGTAAGATTATCTTTTCTGTTCAAGTAATTTGTATTTTCGTATGATAAATAAACTGAATTCATTTATCATGGACTCATCACTTTTTGCAATATCCCCTGTTGACGGAAGATACAGGAAAATAACCGAAAAACTGGCGTCATATTTTTCAGAGGCGGCCATAATCCAGTACCGTGTCATCGTCGAGATCGAATACTTTATTGCCCTCTGCAAACTTCCTTTGCCGGAGCTGAAAAGCATTGACAGGAAAGCCTTTCCCAAACTGAGACGCATCGGCGCCCGGTTCAGCAATACCGACGTTGTCCGTGTCAAGGACATTGAAAGGGAGACCAACCACGATGTGAAAGCTATAGAGTATTTTCTTAAAGAGAAATTCAGGGAGCTGGGGTTGTCGGAATATTCTGAATTCGTCCACTTCGGGCTTACTTCCCAGGATGTGAACAACACGGCCTTCCCCATGGCCACCAGGGATGCATTTGTTGAAGTTTACCTGCCATTGCTGGAAGAGGTTTTTAATATACTTTACGCCCGTTCCCAGGAGTGGAAGGACGTGGCGATGATGGCCCATACTCATGGGCAACCGGCCTCTCCCACCACTGTAGGCAAAGAACTTTTTGTTTTTACCGAAAGGCTCGGGGTGCAGATTGCCATGCTGGGGTCGCTCAGGTTTGAAGGTAAATTTGGAGGGGCAACCGGGAATTTTAACGCCCATCATGTTGCCTACCCCGATATAGACTGGAACGGTTTTGCCGATGATTTCCTGGAAAAGTCTTTTGGCCTCAGTAGGCAGAAAACAACAACCCAGATCGAACATTACGATAACCTGGCTGCTCTTTTCGACAACCTGAAACGGATCAATACCATACTTATAGACCTTGACCGGGATGTATGGGCTTATATTTCCATGGAATATTTCAGGCAGAAAGTCAAGAAGGGTGAAACCGGTTCATCCACCATGCCGCATAAAGTAAATCCCATAGATTTCGAAAACTCCGAAGGGAACCTGGGCATTGCCAATACATTATATGAATACCTGTCGGCCAAGCTTCCCATAAGCCGTCTGCAGAGGGACCTTACCGATTCCACCGTGATCAGGAATATCGGCATGCCTTTTGCACACTCGGTCATCGGGTTTAAATCCCTGCTGAAAGGGCTCGACAAGTTGATACTTAACGAAACCAAACTGCAGATTGACCTCAATAACAACTGGGCCGTGGTTTCCGAGGCAATACAGACCATACTCAGGCGCGAAAAATATCCCAATCCTTACGAAGCTCTTAAAGACCTTACCAGGGGAAACCGGCAGGTGACCCAGGCCGTGCTTCATGAATTTATCGACGACCTTTCTGTAAGCAAAAAGGTAAAAAACGAACTGAAAAAGATCAGCCCGGGGAACTATACCGGGATTATATCTTTCTGAGATGAAGGTCAGCGGATTCACCTTTGTAAGGAATGCCATCAAGTTCGACTACCCCGTTGCAGAGGCAATCCGTTCCATTCTGCCCGTTTGTGACGAATTTATTGTGGCAGCAGGCAATTCGGATGATGCAACCAGGGAACTTATCGCTTCCATTGAGCCGTCAAAGATCCGCATCATCGACAGCGTTTGGGACGACAATCTCAGGGAGGGCGGCAGCGTACTTGCAATAGAGACGAATAAAGCGCTGGATGCCGTTTCTGACGATACCGACTGGGCTTTTTATATTCAGGCGGATGAAGTGGTCCATGAAAACTTCCTGCCAGCGATACGGGACGGGATGGAAAGATGGAAAGATGATGCCAGGGTTGAAGGCCTTCTCTTTAACTACCTGCATTTTTTCGGATCGTATGATTATGTAGCTGCTTCCCGTGACTGGTACCGCCGCGAGGTGAGGATCATCAGGAAACGTCAGGGAATAAGGTCATACAGGGATGCCCAGGGGTTCCGCAACCAGGGCCGCAAGCTGAATGTAAAACTTCTGGATGCCTGGGTTTACCATTATGGCTGGGTAAAACCACCGGGCTCACAGCAGGCCAAGCAGGAATCCTTCCACAAACACTGGCATGACGATGAATGGGTCCAAAACAACATCCCGCCGGCAGGTGAATTCGATTATAACATCATCAGCGGCCTGAAGAAATTCGAAGGGAGCCATCCGCAAGTAATCAAAAAAAGGATTTCATCCTTAAACTGGGAGTTCAGGCCCGATCCTGGCAAAAACAAGCTGCCGCCCGTTCAGAAGGTATTGCAAACAATCGAAGACCTCGTTGACTGGCGCATAGGGGAATACAAAAACTACAGGATAATTTAAGCTGGCTTTTCGTATATTTGCACAAAATAATACTTTATGGATCTCACTAAGATTGTATCTATCTCAGGCAAAAGCGGTTTGTTTAAAGTCGTTTCCCAGGGCAAGAATGCGGTGATCGTTGAGTCTCTTTCCGACCAGAAACGGATACCTGCTTTCGGCCATGAGAAAATGAGCTCCCTGGAGGAGATCAGCGTTTTCACAACAGGCGAGGATCGTCAATTGAAAGAGGTGTTCAAGGCGTTTAATGAGAAACTGGAAGGTAAGGCAGGCATCGACCCGAAAGCAGATAATGCAGCCCTGCTTAAATTCTTCAAGGAGATGGTTCCCGATTTTGACGAGGAAAGGGTTTATGTGTCGGACATCCGCAAGATGGTGAGCTGGTACAATACCCTGCAGGCCCAGAACCTGCTTGATTTCACGGAGCCTGAAGAAGAAAAAGCAGGGGAAGCAAATACTGAACCGGCCGAAGTGAAAGCTGAGGAAGTTTCTGAGGTGAAAACAGAGGAAACTGCAACAGCGGCAAAACCTGAAAAAAAAGCACCAAAGAAAAGAAAGACCGAATAATTTTGTAATATTGGATATTGAAAAACAATTTCTATGAAAGCCATATTTAGAAGCAGTTTGCTGGTGCTAGCAGTAATAGTTTTCAGCCTTACGGCCACAGCCGGGAAAAAACTCGTCCGCTTCACGGTTTCCGAACCCGATGCAAAGATCTTTGTCGACGGAAAACTTATGGGATCAGGCCAGCTTGAAATTACTATTCCTTCATATGCCTGTGTAAACGTCAAAGTTGAAAAAATGGGTTATCTCATCGGCCTTATAGAATTTTGCAATAAGCCCGATTACAGCGCCCCTCCCAAAACATATTTTTACCAGATGGAGAAAGATGATGCTTATGATGCATCAGAGGCCACCGACGTCGCCAATGTCGACATCGAGATCAAAACAACAAAAAAAGAAGATGATGCATGGAAACTCCTGAGCCAGATCATCACCACCTACTTCGATGTGATTGAAGTCACCGATAAAAACACCGGGTACCTGCGTACGGCATGGGTAGTTCAAACATTCAAGCAGAAGACCATACGTACAAGGATCATTGTCAAGCTGGCCTCCACCGATCCCCTGGCCTATAAGATCAAACTGGTTAGCGAAGTTGCCGATGCAAGCCGGGTTAGCGTAAAGAGCGATGAACTTTTCAAGGAATGGGACCGCATACTGAGGAAATTCAGGGAGGTCATTCGCGAGGCACAGACCAGGCTCGGCAATTAAATGCCCATTACTCCGGCCAATGAAAAAGTTTGCACATGATTTTCAAGTTGTAGGCAACAGCCGGCTCAATACACGACATTTTGTTTTAGAACTCAAGGCTCCTTTTCCATTGCCCGTGATACTACCGGGGCAATTTGTACAGGTGCTTGTTCATAATTCCCCTTCAACTTTTCTCAGGCGGCCATTCTCAATCCACTTCGTTGATTACGCCAGGAACACACTGAAGCTGCTTGTCCAGGTCAAGGGCGAAGGAACCAGGCATATGGGGATGCTTGCTCCCGGTGATACGCTCAATCTTGTATACCCCCTGGGAAATTCATTTTCGGTTCCTGCCAGTCATAAGGTATTGCTTGTAGGCGGCGGGGCGGGTGTTGCACCCCTGATGTTTATGGGCGACTTTCTTAATCAGAAAAGCATAAGGCCTGATTTTCTGGTAGGATTCAGGTCGGCGGATGAGGTATCCCAGGTCGAAGAATATTCAAAGTACGGCAAGGTTTATCTCAGCACCGATGACGGGAGCATGGGAGAAAAAGGCTTCGTTACCCAAAATCCGGTTTTCAACCAGTCTCCCCTGCCCTACGATCGCATTTACTGCTGCGGACCCGATGCCATGATGCATGCCGTTGCAAATATCGCCGCTGAGAAAGGAGTTGCCTGCGAAGTATCTCTCGAGAATTACATGGCATGCGGTTACGGGGTTTGCCTCTGCTGCATAACACAGACTGATAAAGGGAATGAAAGGGTTTGCATAGAAGGACCGGTTTTCGATGCAGCAAGATTAAAATGGCAATCCAATGGCTGACCTGAATATAAACATAGCAGGCATGCAGTTCAAGAACCCGGTGACGACCGCCAGCGGCTGTTTCGGGTACGGGGAGGAGTTCAGGGACTTTTACGACCTGGGATTGCTCGGCGGCATTTTCGTCAAGGCCGTTACAGGCTCCAACCGCGACGGCAACAAATACCCCAGGATGGCCGAGACCCCTTCGGGCATGCTCAATTCGGTTGGACTTCAGAACAAAGGCGTTGATCATTTCTGTGAGTTCATGTATCCCAGGCTAAGGAATTTCAACACTCAAATAATTGTCAATGTTTCCGGCTCAACCATTGAAGAATATGTAAAGGTTGCCGAAAGGATCAATGAACTTGAAGGCATCCCGGCAATAGAACTGAATATTTCCTGCCCCAATGTAAAAGAAGGAGGCATGGCATTCGGCGTCGTCCCCTCCACTGCAACCGAAGTCACAAGGGCCGTGCGCGATGTTTATAAAAAAGTGCTGATGGTGAAACTTTCCCCCAATGTCACCAGCATCACTGAGATGGCCAAAGCCGTGGTTGACGGGGGCGCCGATGTTCTTACCCTGATCAACACCCTGCTTGGTATGGCTATCAATGCAGAAACTCAAAGACCGGTGATCTCAACCGTTACCGGCGGATTATCAGGCCCGGCAATTAAACCTGTTGCCCTCAGGATGGTATGGCAGGTTTTCAAAGCTGTGGACGTCCCCATAGTGGGATTAGGCGGGATCATGAATGCAACAGATGCAATCGAATTCATGCTGGCCGGGGCATCGGTGATCCAGGTTGGGACCGCAAACTTCATAGACCCCATGGCCGCCCCTAAAATCGTGGAGGGCATCAACGAATACCTCGACCGGCACAACATAGCTTCCGCCAGGGAAATCATAGGCGCACTGAAGGTCTGCTAAAAAATATTCACTTCCTTCTCAAGCCCGATCCCGAATTTTTTCAGTACTGATTTAATGATCTTTTCGGCCAGGGCGAGCATCTCCCGGCCGCTGGCATTTCCATAGTTCACCAGCACCAAGGGCTGGTTCTCATGCACCCCTGCGTCTCCGTATCGCTTGCCTTTAAAGCCGCATTGTTCGATAAGCCAGGCCCCGGGGATCTTGACCTCCTCCCCGCTCCTGAAGGAAGGCATAGCGGGAAACTCCCTGGTCAAACGGGCATGCTCATCGGCAGAAACAACAGGATTCATAAAGAAACTGCCGGCGTTTCCGAGAACTGATGGATCGGGCAGTTTGCCGCTGCGGATCTTAATGATTATATCTCTGACTGCGGATATCGTTACGTCTTTGACCCCGGCCTTGTCTAGTTCCCTGCGGATGTCACCGTAATCAAGCTTCAGAACAGGCTGTTTATCAAGTTTAAGGCAAAGGCTGGTGATCACAAAACGGCCTTTCCCCTGGTTTTTAAAGATGCTGCTGCGGTATCCGAATTCACAGTCGGCCGGCCTGAAAGCCCTGTAATGCTGTGCGACAACATCGGCTACCTCCACCGAATACAGTACATCTTTTAGCTCGACACCATAGGCCCCTATGTTCTGAACTGGGCTGGTACCGGCATTTCCGGGGATAAGGGAAAGGTTCTCTATACCACCCCAGCCATTGTCCACAGCATATTTCACCACATCGTCCCAGGCCTCACCGGCAGCAATTTTTAGATAAACATGCTTTTCGTCCTCCATAAGTTTCACTATGCCTTTGCTCCGGATGCAGGCCACGCTGCCTTCGAAATTTTTTGTAAAAAGCACGTTGCTACCGCCTCCGAGGACGAGGAACGGCATACGTTCTTCGGTAAGGGCGCTGAAAAAAGCAGCAATGTCATTATCGGAATGAAGCTCGGCGAAATACCTTGCCTTGACGTCAATTCCAAAGGTGTTGTATGGTTTCAGGGAGATGTTCTCAAGTACTTGCATACATCAAAAGTAAAAAAATTAACTTTGCTATGTAAACCCGCGATCAACAACATCATGCAGAAAGCCATTGTTTCGGTTACCAACGACCTGACTACCGACCAGAGGGTACACCGCACTTGCGTGGCGCTCGGGAAAGCCGGCTTCGAGGTGCTGCTGGTTGGAAGACTGAGGAAGAGCAGCTTACCGCTTGCCCCCCGCCCCTATGGCATGCACCGGATGAAACTGAGTTTCGACAAAGGCCCCTGGTTTTACGCCAACTATAATCTGCGTTTGTTTTTCTTCCTTATGGGGCATCATACCGACCTCATTGTTTCCAATGACCTCGATACATTGGCAGGATGCTATACTGCTGCAAGATGGAAAAGGCTCTTCGGGGGGAAAGCCAGCTTGCTGCACGATTGCCATGAATATTTCAGGGGTGTGCCCGAACTGGTAGGGCGTAAACTCACGACCCGTATCTGGAAAACCATTGAGGATTATATATTCCCAAAACTTAAGGCAGTTATAGCGGTGAACCAGAGTATCGCGAGGCTCTACGAACAGGAATACAGCCTGCCGGTCACTGTGATCAGGAACGTCCCTTTCAGGCGTGAAGCCATGAATGCTGCAGACAAGTCGAAGTTCGGCATTGAACCCGGTGATAAAGTGATCCTTTACCAGGGTTCCGTGAATGTCGACCGCGGGCTGGAGGAAGCCATCCAGGCGATGAAATTCCTGAGGACCGATGCAAAGCTTGTCATCGCCGGCACCGGCGATGTGTTTGAACAGATCAAACAGTTTGCCGCCGAACAAAATGTGAAAGGGAAAATCATATTCCTTGGGCAGCTGCCTTTCCAGGAGCTCCATCCCATTACCCTGATGGCCGATTTAGGACTTTCGATCGAGAAAGATGTCAGCCTTAACTACCACTACGCCCTGCCGAATAAATTCATGGATTATATCCAGGCCGGGGTGCCTGTGCTCATATCGCCTTTCCCCGAGATGAAAGCCGTTGTTGACAGGTATTTCATCGGGGAAACAATAGAAAACCACGATCCCCGCTACCTGGCCGGCCGTTTCGATGCCATGCTGATGAATACCGAAAGGCTTGAACTTTACAGGCAGAACCTCAGGAGGGCGGCCGATGACCTTTGCTGGGAAAATGAAGAGAAAACGCTGATGGGTGTTTTGGAAAACCTGAAAGCAAACTGATGGAACAACACCTTCATATCGTGTCATTCGACATTCCCTACCCTCCCGATTACGGGGGTGTGATCGATGTATATTACAAGATCAAAACCCTTAGCGAGGCCGGGGTGAAGATACACCTTCACTGTTTTGAATATAACCGCAAGCCTGAAAAGAAACTTGAAGACCTATGCGCCAGCGTTAACTATTACCCAAGGCAAAACGGGCTGAAAACACATCTGAGCTTCAAGCCCTATATCGTCGGGAGCAGGGTGTCGGCTGAACTCGAGAAGAACCTGTTAAAAGACAAGTATCCCATATTATTTGAGGGGCTCCACACCTGCCATTTCCTTAAAGATAAAAAGTTCTCGAAACGAATAAAAATATACCGCGAAAGCAATATCGAGCATCAGTATTATTTCCACCTCTACAAGGCCGAAAAGGCCCTTGAGAAGAAACTGTTTTTCCTGGTCGAAAGCCTCCGGCTGAGGAATTTCCAGAAATATCTTAAGCATGCCGACTTCATGCTTGTAGTTTCAGAAGAGGACAGGAAGTACCTGAAGAAGGTATTTCCATCGAAGCATATTTTCTATATGCCCAGTTTTCATAAGGAAGACGGGATTTTTATGAAGGATGGCAGGGGAAGCTTTGCCCTGTATCATGGCAAACTCAGCGTACCCGAGAACGAACAGGCCGCCAGGTACCTGATTACCGAGGTATGGGATCCATCCATGCCCGAGCTGGTGGTAGCCGGGCAGAACCCTTCGCCTTCGCTCAGCATGCTGGCGAAAGGGAGAGCGAACATCCGCATACTGCCAAACCCATCAGAAGAAAAGATGTTTGAACTGATCAGGGAGGCCCAAATGCATATCATGGTCACGTTCCAGCCCACAGGGCTTAAGCTGAAACTTCTGAATGCCCTGTATAACGGCAGGTTCTGTATCGTAAACTCCCAGATGGTGGCAGGCACCAACCTTTCCCCTCTGTGTATGATAGCCAACAGCCCCGGAGAGATAAGGGAAAAGGCCATGAGCTGCTTTGACGAAGAATTCACGGAAGAGATGATACAGGCCCGGCTCATGCACCTTGAAGCTAACTATTCGAATAAAAAAAATTGCAAAGAATTATTGAATTTATTAACTTTACATCATGAAAAAAATATTAGTCCCCGTTGATTTTTCTCAGCATACCGACATCACATGCCAGTATGCCATTGAGCTTGCTTCCACCTATGGAGCCGAACTGAAACTGTTCCATACCTATTTTGACCAGATCATCCTCACCGATACCAGTTTCCCCGATACCCTCGACATGACTACCCTGTATAACGAACAGCTGATGAGGGAGATCTTCAAGCAGTCGGAGGCGAGCATGAAAGAACTTCACGAAAAACTTGAGGCCCGCATCAGGGAGAAGAACATTGATAACATTACTATCACTACCCATGTAAGCGGAGGCGAGGTGGAACATGAACTCATTGAGATCTACAATGAATTCAAGCCCGATATGATAGTAATCGGCACAACCGGGAAAGGCAACAACCTGAATGTATGGGGTAAAGTCTCAACTTTTATTATCGATCATGTAAAAGTCCCGGTTTTCACGATTCCTGTTATGAAAGGCTTTAAAAGCTTTGAAAATGTGATGTTCGCCGCAGATCTTTCCGACGGGAACCGACACTCGCTTGAAACTTTACTGGATCTTTTCAAGCCATTTAAAAACCAGGTGCATGCGGTGCATTTCTGCCATACCTCAAAACTTTCCGAAGCCGGGGTGAAGATGAAAGAGCTGCAGTCGGGGTTTTCAAAGGAAATTGCTGAAGGAAGGCTGCATTTCAACCTGATCGAGATCGAGGGGGAAAACCAGGAGACCATAGACCAGTTCGTGAAAGGCAAGCTTATAAACCTCATCGCATTCCAGCCGCATAAGCGTTCACTGGTGTACATGGTATTTACCCGGAATATTACAAAGAAGAACCTCTTTGCCACTAATGTTCCTTTGCTCGCGCTCCCTGTAGGGAAGCATTAATCGAGCCTTACCAGCTTAAAATTCTCATACTGATATACCGACCAGTGCCGGTTCTCGAAACCGTTGGCTGTATTATTGCCTGCTCTGCGGAACTCAAAACTGGTCTGGGAAGTTGGCAGCCGGAAATCCTTTATGCAGGAAGGAAACTGTTTCCCGAATTTCATCAGGGCCGAAAGGAAATAATAAGCTATGTCGAATCCCTGGAAAGCAAGAGGTTCCGGGTCGGCTTTATAATTTACCTGGTAATTCCGTACCAGCTTTTTCACCCCTGCAACTGAATAATCTACAAAGTACGGTGTAACCAGGTGGGTATTCAGCCCATTGAGGAAATCAGTTTCAAGACCCTCCAGCTTCTCCCAATCGGTAAGCCCTACAAGGCTCAGGTTATAATCGTTACGGAGTTCATAGAACCTGCGCATGAGGTCAAGGGCATAGGCATTATTATCGGCAAAGGCAACCAGTACATTCTCCTTACCCTTTGAAAGCCTGCCAATAGCGACATCCTGTCCTTCGGCCAGGATCACATTGAGATTTCTTGCCAAACATTCTTTTTTCAGTTTATCGGCTATGTCCTTATCCCTGAACTGCCCGTTCCTGATAATAATGACCTGGCCGCGGTACATGCTTTTCTGCATAAAATCGGCCAGGCTTTCCAGCTGGGAGTTCTTAGACGGGTTGACCTTGAAAACCATTTCATTATTAAGGACGACATCGCTGCGCTCACTCAGGGGATTTACGATAGGGATATTATTCTCAAGGGCAAATTTTGCAACAAGCTGGAAGTTCTTATTAAACAGCAGGCCTATGATCAGGTCGGCCGACTTAAGTTCCGGTTTCTTCAGCAGTTTCTGTGTTACCAGAGTATCCTTACCTACATCGTAAACATGGATTGTTACATGAAGCCCTTGTTTTTGGAGAGAATCCACAGCCAGCCTGAAGCCTTCATAAAACGGCAGGTATTTGAGGGAGTTCCAGTTCTCGATAGCCTCCTCCGTAGACGTTTCGGGGTTTATTGCCTCAACTTCCTCCAGGTAAAGGGGCAGCATAAGCACCACATTGTACGGTTTATTCCTGTTTGCAGTATCGGAGCCGCATGGGAGAGCTTTAGTTGAGGGATCCGGGATCCGGGATGCGGGAATCGGGGTCACGGCAGAAGGCTTCTGGTTGGCGGTTTCAGGTTTCCCTTTCAAAGTTTCCGGTTTTACGGAGGGTTCCTCTTTTTTCCGGAGGGGGAATGGGATCAGGAGTTTCTGGTCGGCTTTCAGGCCTTCCTTTATAATCGGATTCTCAGCAATGATATCATTTACCTCCACGCCGTATGCTTTGGAGATCATATACAGGGTTTGTCCTTTTTTTACCACATGAACGTAAAACGACTTCCCATCTTTTTGTTCAACAACTACCGAATGAATGGCTTTGAGCTGGTCCTGATATGTTTGGGCCTGCAAACAGGGCAAGGTTGAGAGAAGCGCTAAGAAACAGAAAAGACGGTACATTGATTCAAATTTTAATGAGGGATAGCTGGATAACTGGATATCCGGTTACCTAATCGCCCAGTTATCTGTTATTATTCCCATTCTATCGTTGCCGGGGGTTTTGACGAAATGTCGTACACCACCCTGTTCACCCCTTTGACTTTGTTTATTATGTCGTTGCTCACCTTGGCAAGGAATTCATGAGGGAGATGGGCCCAGTCGGCCGTCATCCCGTCGGTAGAAGTCACTGCCCGCAAAGCGACCACATTTTCATATGTCCTCTCATCTCCCATCACGCCTACCGACTGTACCGGGAGCAGTACTGCAAAAGCCTGCCATACCTTGTGGTATAGATCGTATTTACGCAGCCCTGCAATATAAATATCATCCACATCCTGCAACAGCCGGATCTTTTCCCTGGTAAGGTCGCCCAAGATACGAACAGCCAGGCCGGGGCCGGGGAAGGGATGGCGGTTGATAAATTCCGGGTCCAGCCCCAGGGTAAGTCCGACCTTGCGGACCTCGTCCTTGAACAGGAAATTCAGGGGCTCGACAATCTTCAGTTTCATATACTCAGGCAGCCCCCCTACATTATGATGCGATTTTATGGTAGCCGATGGCCCTTTAACAGAGCGGGATTCGATCACATCGGGGTAGATGGTCCCCTGGGCCAGCCAGGCAATTCCCTGTATCTTATGGGCTTCCTGGTCAAAGACGTCGATAAAGGTCTTGCCGATGATTTTGCGTTTCTTTTCGGGATCGGCGACACCTTGCAGGGCATCGAGGAACTGGTCCCTGGCATCGACGCCGATAACGTTCAGCTCAAGTTTTTTGTAGCGTTCCATGACCTTGGCGAATTCATCCTTTCGCAGCAAGCCGTTATCGACAAAAATGCAATACAGGTTTTTACCGATTGCCCTGTTAAGCAGCATGGCCGTGACGGATGAATCGACCCCGCCGCTTAAACCAAGTACTACCTTATCGTTCCCTAGTTTTGCTTTAAGTTCCTTTACCGTTGATTCAACAAACAACTCGGGGGTCCAGTCCTGTTTACATCCGCAGATATTAACAACAAAATTCTTCAGTAAATGCAAACCTTCGGGGGTATGATAAACCTCCGGGTGGAACTGGATCCCGTATGTTTCCTCCCCTTCGATCTTGAATGCAGCATATTCCACATCCGAAGTGGAACCGGTGATCTTAAAGGAAGCCGGGGCCTTCAGGATGGTATCGGCATGCGACATCCAGACCTGGGTACCGGTTGACATTCCCCTTAACAGGCGGCAGCGCTGGTCGATGAAACCCAGGTTTGCACGGCCGTATTCGCGGATTTTAGAAGGTGCGACCTCCCCGCCCGAGGAGTGGACAAGGTACTGGGCTCCGTAACAGACGCCAAGTACAGGCAGCTTTCCTTTGATCCCTGCCAGATCGGGGAACGGGGCATTTTGATCCCTTACCGAAAACGGACTGCCAGAAAGGATCACCCCTTTGAGTCCGCTGAGGTCCTTTGGGTAATTATTATATGGATGGATATCACAAAATACGTTCAGTTCCCTGACCCTGCGGGCAATAAGCTGGGTGTACTGGGATCCGAAATCGAGAATTAAAATGGTTTCCTGCATACTGCAAAAATAGCAAGAAATATGTATGGAAAACAGGCCGAATTACTAAAGCTACTATCTGCTGGCATTCCTGCCCAAAAGTGATTGGAGCAGGGAGGAGGGCAACACTGAACTTTTCGCAGGCATGGGGTCAGGGGCGCCATTCCATAATTCAGCAACTCCCATCACAATAAACAGCTGACGGAAGTTGCCACGGGCAGCAGCATAATCAAATTCCAGCCTGTATTCGACGGAAGCCGGAACAGATTTATCAGTCTGGCTGATAAGATTTCCATTGGCATTGTAGGCATAGTCGGATGTGCCGGTCGGATACCAGGTGCTGTTCGTGTAAAATGACCTGGAAGCCTTGATGAGGCTGGTTCCTGAATAATCATAGGTAGTTTTGTGACGATCCAAACTGTCGAGTGCGAACCTCATCTCACTTACAATAAGGTTATTCTGCCATGTATACGAGGTGGTTGTTTGCAGGCTGCCGGTACCCGAGTACATCACTATCTTCTGCAATTGTCCCTGGGGGTTGTATGTGTAGGCAGCCCTGGAATAGAGCTCCCATAATCCATTCTGCATGGAGTATGACTTCTCCTCGCTTACCTGGCCGTTCAGGTAGGTATCGGTGTAGCGTACCTGGTAAGTGGTCATACCGGCCGAATCATAATTTTTAATTATCCGTTCCGACGGCATGCTGCCGGTATAGCTATTCACAACTGCGTCCTCATTGATGAGCCATGTTCCGTTGTTGTTCATGAATACCGAGACCTTTGAAATATTTCCCCCATTGTATTCAATTGTGATCTTCCCATCAGCTGTTGCTTTTGTGCCCCGCATATAGGCGAGGATCTCCATCAGCTGGCTCCCTGAATATGAAAAGTCATCACTGTTTTGCAACACATTATTTGCATAATCTCTTTCCTGGATGATCCTGTAACCGTTCGAGGGGTTATCGCCTGAACTTTCTGATTTCTTTTTACACGAAAATATCAAAGCAAGACTGCCGATGAGCAGAAACCCCATGATCAGTTTTAATTTTCCCATAGCCCTTAGTTTACCGTAAATATATGAAATATCAGGTCTACCTTGTCAGTACAGCCTCATACCGGCCCTGGTTCCCCACCCCATCGGTCACCACAAGAAGAAAATTGTTTTTGCCTTTCGCCATATGCTCATCAATGAAGTAGGTCAGCAGGTTATTCTTGGCATCGTAGTCCATGAGTATCCATTTTCCGTTCATTGTGCCCCGCCAGGATTTAATGCCCGAGAGGTTATCGCTGATCTTCATCATAATGCTCCCCTGCCCCCGGAGATTTTTACCCGTTTTCACATTCACCGGCCGTATCACCGGCGGTTCAGTATCCACGGCTATGCTGTAATCGCCGAAATCACGGATTTGCGTCTTTAAAAAGCCTTTCTCCCATACCCCGCCTTTTGCATAGAACCTGTGACCGGGCTCCACGGCAACAATAAGTGCTTTATCCATCAGTTCCTTAGGAAGGTTCGTCGGTTTAACCGACAGGCTGCAATATACATGCAATGGGGTGTCTTCATTCTGCAGCCTGTGGAGGTGTGCGTAAGTGCCCGGCACCTGGGGTTCGGAGGAATATTCAAAATCCAGGTCCTCGTAAAGGGCCTCTTTCGGGATGTCCAGAACAACATCATTCCTGGTAAAATGATTGTCTTCAGTACAATGCATCATCTGGACACCTTTCCCTGTTTTGTTTTCGGGACGCCGCCCTGAAGGCGGATGGCTTCTCACCCAGAAAACAAGCCGGGAACTGTTGCTGTAAAGATCGGTCACTGTATACACGATCTTATGGGCCCTGTTATCGGTAAAGCTCACAATTCCCCGGTTTTTCACTTTTCCGTATATGTCATTTTTATTATTGGGCGCCACATAAGATCTCTGGATCTTCCGGTTGCCGTGTATCAGCAGGGGATAATCCACCAGGCTGTTCACATATCTCGTATTTGCAAAAGCGAACTTTTCAAGGTGGTGGGAATACACCTGTTCGTTGTCGACCGTCAGGGAAAGCGAAGGAACCCCGTTCTTCATGCCTGAATTGTCCGAAAAATCGGTTGTTTCAAGACCGAAGATAATGTTCCCGCTGACGTTCACTGTATCGGGACTTTTTAGGGAGTAGCTGTTGCCGCCGCCTGTAACCCCGAACATCAGCGCTTTATCAGCAGAATTCACAAGGGCCGAGGCGTCAAAAGGATAGATCTTGACTGCCGTGATCTTCGGGGGGGTGTTATCGGGCACATCAAAACCGAATTCCAACGGGTTGATCACCTCCTGGCTCCCCGATTCCCTCACTTCGA
>Ga0194053_10000268_pt1 | contig 39866 bp, 17 predicted proteins | sample SepL228m_MetaG_FD_161684 | JGI IMG/M metagenome (GOLD analysis project Ga0194053, IMG submission 161684) | Anoxic zone freshwater microbial communities from boreal shield lake in IISD Experimental Lakes Area, Ontario, Canada - Sep2016-L227-8m | ecosystem: Environmental > Aquatic > Freshwater >... | reverse complement strand
CTGGTGCTGGGGGGGAGTGGGGGACGGGTGGATGCGCGGCATTACGACGGCTATTGCACGGTGGGCGGCACGCTCCGAGTGGGATCCTACTTGTATCCGCCGAGCGCCACCGCCACCAATGTGTCGTTGCGATTGGTCGGCAACACCGGGGCTTTGACCAACATCGGCGCGATTGAGATTGGGCGTGCAGCCACGGTCGTTTACGAGTTCAACGGTGCCAGCTCGATCAAGTCGTTGGTCGCGACGGGGATTGTCAACGTTTTGCCCGGCGCCGCCTTGGTGGTTGACGGCACCGGTTTTTCAGGGCTGACACGGGACTTTACCCTCTTCAGGGGAGCATCGCGCACAGGAACATTCAGCACGGTAAATATGACGAATCTCCCCGCGGGAGCGGTTTCGACCCTGGTTTACACCCCTACGGAAGTGACATTATCGGTTACGGTGGCGCCCCCGGATGTTCAATTGGCCATTCAGCGCCTCGGCACCGGGCAGACTCAGACCTCGTGGAGTTTCGGAAGTCTGCAATCGGCAACCAACATTCTAGGGCCTTGGCAAGCGGTGTTGAATGCGGCCTCACCTTTGGTGGAAGCGACAAGTGGCGCTCAGAAGTTCAGCCGGGTAAAAGTACAAGAGTTGAAGATTCCACGAGTTACAAAGCCCTGGACTCAAGCCTTGCGGTTGGTGGGTGATGGAACTCCCTTGTACAGCGATTTCTCGCTCATAAAAGACAAGCTGGGCCACTGGCATTCCATTGGCACTTTTGGAGAGAGCCCCAACACGATCGGCAGTGGGTATGTGCTGAGCGATGGATATACGTTGTTCCACGCAGTTGGCCCATCCCTTACCGTGCCCATGACGATCACCAACAAGATTCCCTGCCAGATCGCGACATCGCAAGCCTACATGTGGGCCCCTGCCGCAGTGTGGAACAGAGATAACACCAGGGCATTTCTGTATTACTTCCATTTTTTCGGGAGTTATGATCCGCTGTATGCACAATCCGCCTGTCGGCTGCTGATTTCCGATTCGCCTGACCTTGCCGCCTGGCGGCCTTACGACGGAACGGAACTGCCGGAGAAGAACATGATCTTCCGCGAGGAGGTGGATCGCGACTTCTGCGTTTTCTGGGATAACCGGCTGGGCAAATACTTTATGTATTATTGTGCGGCGGCGGGCCTCAGGGTGCGCACATCGAACGATCTGTTGCACTGGTCTAAACCGATGACGGTTCTCAAAGACGCTTCGGGTTCCCCCCACGGCTATTCCGAATCGCCCTTTGTGCTTTATCGTGATGGCTACTACTATCTGTGGACAAGTGGCATCGATTACAGCCACACCCATCTCTTCATCTCCGAGGATCCCTTCAACTTTGGCGATGCGGTTGCGAACTCCATCGAAGAGCAACCGGGCCATGCGCCCGAAATTGTTTCCGACAATGGGCAGGATTATATGGCGTGCTCGATGGTTTCAACGGTCCCGAGCGCGACGCCGGCAGCCCACGACCTGGAGGGCATTCTGATTCAGCCTATGCGTTGGGATCCAGCAGACCCAGGCATGGCAGCGCGGGTGAGCCGCAAGCCATGATGATGTTTTCCAGCCAACTACGGGTCACATCGGCAAATGGGACGTGGGCACCGGGGAAGAAGGGTTTCGGTTCGGGGCGAATCTGTTCGATTACTGGGGGGGTGATCGTTTCCACGGCAATTATTGGCACGAAAGGGATTGCCCTTTTGTAACCCACGACGGGGTGCAGGCAAAGGCAGACATTCGCTGCACCTGCCCTCCCGAGTCTTCCATGCCACGCACGGGGCATGTGGGAATGAAAGATCCGATCCACACGGATCTGGACATCGTTCCCCTGAAGGTTAAGCAATTCTTCAACGGCCGCGATAAAGAGAAACCGTTCTATTTGTCCATTTCCTTTCGCGGGCCCAAAGACCCCTGGGGCGATTGTCCTGAAAGGTACGCCAATCTCTATGCGACCAACTCGATGCCCGTTCCAGGAACCGCAACGTGCGAAGATGCGGCGTGTCAGCCTGAGTTCCTCCGAAAGTCCATGGGGTCCGCTCATGGGATGAGAATGGTTTGCGATTCCAATGCCTTGGTCGGTGAGATCCGGAAGTATTATCGTTCGATCTCCACCGTGGATGCTGCCGTTGGAAAACTGCGTCGGTTGCTTGAGGAAGTTGGCGCAGCAGACAACACTGTCATCTTGTTCGCGTCGGATAACGGGCACTTCCTCGGCGAGCACGGGTTTTGGGGCAAATGGCTCCCCTACGAGGGATCTATTCGGGTTCCGTTTATTATCTTTGATCCGCGCTTGCCACCACAACAGCGCGGCGTGAAACGGGAGGAGATGGTCCTGAACATTGACTGGGCGCCCACCATCCTGGCGCTCGCAGGCTGCAACATACCCGCTGCAATGCAAGGGAAAGACCTTACGCCACTGCTAAACGGCCGCCCTACTTCCTGGCGAACCGATTGGTATTATGAGCACACTTGGACTGCCGAGGGGCGCATTGCCCCGAGTGAGGCAGTCCGTACCGAGGAGTGGAAATATTTGCGTTATACCGGCGAAACCCCGCCCGTGGAACAACTGTTCAATCTGAAGGATGACCCGGAAGAAACGCACAACCGAGTTGCGGACAGTAGTTGCTTGGCCATTGCCACCAAACTGCGCCAAAGAATTGAGGAGTTCAGACATGACCTTGCTCCATAGTCCCCCAGCGCTTTCGTTTACTTTTGGATCGCGCTGCCGATCCCCGAAGCATTGCCGATAGGCAACAAGCTTTATGTGGCAATGGTCCCTGATCCCCGCCTTCCGGAAAAGGAACTGGGTTGGTGGTCCCATGCCAACGATGCCTATGCGGGTGGTGAGGCTTTTTTGAACGGGAAACCGGTCGCCGGTGACCGCCATATCAGGCTTTCTTACCTTATAAAGCCGGAATCGGCCCAAGCCCGGTTGCCATAACAGCCGGCGACAATTCGCAGTGCGACGCTGCGTCTGATTGGCTCGGGCGATAAGTTCAGTTGGACCGCGCCGATCGAAGGCGGGTGGTGGCGAGTTTATAGCTTCAAGAAGTCTGTCGGAGGGGATGTCAACGTGTTGGATACGCGGCTGGCGGCGGCCTTTGTGGATATTGCACGAGGCCTATTGGCTGGTTTTCGATACGAAGCAGTCGGTCCGCTCCAGGCCGGTCATGTCGTTGCCGGGTGAGAAAGTGGTCCTCGCGATTAGTGGGACGTGGAATGTTCGCGTGGACACGGCTGCGCAACCAACTCTGGAGCATGCGGTGAAGATTCCTGATTCATTGACTGGATTGGCGGGTGTTCCGCATGACTTAACACTCTGGGAAACCTGGCCCGAAATGCCCGCGAAGTTCAGCAGCCTGCTGGATTACACCAAGACGGTCACCCTGCCGAAGTTTGAAGGGGATTTGACTTTGGACCTGGGAAAGGTTAACCACTTTGCCGAGGTGTGGGTGAATGGGAAGCACCTTGGCGCGAAGCTCTGGCCACCGCACAAGTTCCAGACGGATGCGTTCCGTGCGGGCCGCAACGAGATTCGGATTCGGGTCGGCAACCTGGTCAACAACAACTATGGCATGGCCTCCCCCTCGGGTCTGGTGGGGCCGGTCATCGTCAAGACCAGCATGGGGTCCAACGAGGAGAGAATCTGGTAGTAATTCTTCCAGGCGATTGGAGTCGGCGGCAGTGGATCTGGCATGGGCAACAGATAATTCGCCGCCCTGGCGGGCGCAACGCCAGGTTTTTCAATATTGTGCTAAAGAAAGTCAATCGAGTCCTAACGCTCCGAAGCGCGGTCTGTTATTCTGTCGTGCAGATTGATATGAACACACGGCTCATGATGCGGAACAGAGACTCGGTAAATCGCGCCTTTACGCTGATCGAGTTGCTGGTGGTGATTGCCATCATCGCCATCTTGGCGGCCCTGCTGTTGCCGGCGCTGAGCAGAGCCAAGACCAGCGCGCTCCGCGCTGGATGCGTCAGCAACCTCAAACAATGGGGGATGGCCTATGTGATGTATGCCGGAGACTGCGCGAATTATTTCCCGGACAACCGGTTGGGCGATGGCTTGAGTTGGATGTCTCCACTCTTGAACACATTCTATGCGTCCTACCTGTACCCGAACCGCCGTGGCACCACAACATTGCAGCGCAAGAAGAACGACGTCCTCTATTGTCCTACCGAGCAACTGCATCGGGCGTACGAGGTGGCCGGCGTCACCACGACCGGTCCTCAATTGATCGGCTACTTTGCCATGCCCTACCGTCCGAACACCGTTTTTATGGACTATAATTACTGCGGGGTCGGTGGCTGGTGCTTCAAAACGAAGTTCGACGGCCCCTACCGCGCTGCGCCGATCATGAGCGACTTGCTGCAGGCTGGCGGGACGTGGAACCCGGTTGCGAACAGCGGAAGTCTGGGCTGGATCAGTTCCATTAACGGAATGAATGTGGCAACGGCGGGCCACGTTGTCAACGGGGCGCCGACGGGCAGTAACTTCCTATTCGAGGACGGTCATGTAGATTGGCATCGAGCCAATTGGAGCAAACCGCGCGCCACGATTGACCTCGGCACCACGAGCGTGGCTGGTGGTGGCGGCTGGCTGTATTTCTACAAGATTCCGAACATCGCGACTAATTTATGAGTGCGTTTTTTATATTTCCGCGCTGCCACTGTTTGGCAGCGGGGGCGGGCAAAGCGGCAACTCACTAACCAACAGCAACCCACAAACAAATCCAGGCAATAAACGGTTCTCTCGTCGGGCACAAAGCCCGTGAGAGGTCAGTCAACAAACGAACAGACAAACAACAAGTAAATATATGAAACCATATCAAATTCTTCAGAACTTCAGCCGGCGACTGGCGTTGACCGGGGCTCTATCCGTCTCCCTCCTGCTCGGCGCTACCGCATTCGGTGCGCCTGCGTATTGGAATGGGCCTCATACCGCAAGCACTGACTACAGCGTCGAGGCCAACTGGAACCTACCGCCAGATGGGGCCGCGGACGGAGTGGTGCCTTGGAACCCCACATGCACCGTAATCATCATCAATCCGGGCGCCTACCCCTGCGTTATCGACAATGCCAATCAACCCCATACACCCGCCACCAGCCTCATCATTTCGGTCGGTGCCAGCCTGACCATTACCACGAACGGGATTCTGTATTTACCGGACTCCTTCAGCACCGCAAATTTCGGCAATTGCCCCCCCGTATCTATCACCGGCGGCACCCTGTTCATCACCAACGTTCTTAGCCTCGGCACCAGTTCATATCGGGGCGATCTTAGCATCTCCGCCGGGACGGTGACGGCCGGAGCCCTGTCGATTAACAACACTGCTGGCACAAAGATGACAATGTCGGGCAGTGGAGCATTTATCACCGACATCAGCCAATTGGGCAACGTCGAGTATTGGGTGGCCCACGGTGATATCGCCGGCAAGGATGCCGGCTGGACCCTCGTGGTGGACACTAATGCGATTGCCGGCAAGATTAAAATAACCGCCACCGGGGCGGATTTTTACACGGTGACGGCAACCAGTCAGAATGCGACCTTTGACCCGATTGACACCGTCAACGATCTGCTTTCCGGCCTCCTTCCGGCTGGCTATGCCACCGGTGCGACGATGGGGTGGGATGCCTCATACGGGGTGGTGGACAATTTAACGGATGGCCAGATCCAAGGCTGGGGCTATTCACCTTTGATCTCCAGCGGCACCGTATTGACTTTTGCCCTGACCAACCGCTCGGACATCACGAACTTCGCGACCTATTCGTATTGGTCGGATGGCGGCCGGGTGAACCAGGACTACACTCTGTCCGTCTCCACCAACGGCGGCTCCAGCTTCAACACGATTCAGGCCATCAACGCGACGCCCAGCGTCGGTGGAGCCCAGATTTACTTGAAGGTGGAGCTTTCGATCGCCGGCTCCATCAAGAATGTGACTCATGTGCGCTTCGCCTTTCCGAGCACGCAAAATAACGGGGCGGGTTACCAGGAACTCGTGGTGCAGGGAACAAACAGTCCCGTGGGCACCCTCGTGGCCCCGGGCTTCGCGACGAACCTGCCGCCCGCGCTGGGGGCCGGGCGACAACTGCCTTTTGCGCTTTCAGTGACCCCGACCGGCGAGCCTGCTCCTGTTGCTCAGTGGTATAAGGATGGCAACCCGATTTCCGGGGCAACGTTACCGGTGCTGAATTTCCCCCGGTTTAGCCCCAGCGATGTAGGCACCTATTTTGTCACCCTCACGAATAGCGAAGGTTCCACGAACAGTGTTTCGTGTGTCGTCACGATGACGAATCAGCCGTCGGTGCTGGCATTCTGGGATGCCTACTCGCAGAATGCGTCCTTTGACCCGCTTGATACAGCCAACGATATCATCCTGGGCGTCATTCCAATGGGCTACACCAACGGTCAGTCTTTTGTTGAACAATTTGGAGTATCGGCACTGATCGACACAGCAACCGACGGCCAATTCGGGCCCGCCAATCCATTCTTTCCGGGGGGCCCCCTTTGGTTCCAAAGCAACACCAGCTACACGTGGGCTCTGCCAAGCGCAAGCGACATCACCAATGTGGCGACCTACTCTGGATGGCAGGACAGCGGTCGTGTGAACCAGGATTATACCTTCTCTGTCTCCACGGACGGTGGCACCACGTTCCACGACATCACCACCGTGCATGCGGCGCCCAGCATTTCGGGGAGTCCGCTGGATTTACAGGTGTTACTCACACCGAACGGCGCCTATATCGCCCGCTCTGTGACCCATGTTCGCTTTACCTTTGGCAACGTGCAAAACGGTGGGGTCGGTTACACGGAACTCGTGGTGCAGGGGATGCCCTCGCCGGTAATAACAGTCACACGCTCCGGCACAGACCTGGTATTGACTTGGCCGGGTGGCGGCCTCCTTCAGTCCTCAACGAACGTGGTCGGAACCTATACCGACATTATCGGGTCGAGCAGTCCCTGGACCAACGCGCCTGCGGGCGTTCAAAAGTATTATCGCGTCCGGCAGTAGTCATTCCAGCTCTCATTAGAGAGCTGGAGGTCTGCCGCTTGAGACGTTTGGTACGGTAAACACGACACGCGCAACCTGCGGGGCGGAGCTCAATTAGTTTCGACCCCGCAGGATGAGTTTTGGACAGGCCCGTGGCGTTCCCAAGGCAGGGTGTTTTTAAACCCTATTCAGAGCATAGAGTTGGCGACAAGTCGCGGGAGGCAATCCCGCCCGATGATGTCGGCCCCACGAGTCCATCTTGATACTGGTTTTTGTTCCACTGAAATGAAGAAGAAGCCCCGTAATGAAAACGTGGGGAGACGTGTATTTGAAGCCCTTGTTCTGGCAACGACCTTGTGCCTATTGGTTATAGGGTGTAAAACCGCCCAACGAGACGCGAAGATCGAAAAGAAGCAGTTGCGGATTCCACGGGTTTCAAAGCCTTGGAATGAAGCCTTGCGGCTGGTGGGTGATGGAAGGACTTTGTATAGCGATTTCACGCTCATCAGGGACAAGCTGGACCGCTGGCATTGCATCGGCACCTTTGGAGTCGGCAGCGATGGTATTGGCAATGGGTACGCGCCGAGCGATGGCTACGCCTTGTTCCACGCAGTGGGGGATTCGCTTTCGATCCCCATGAGGCACGTTGACAAAATTGCCTGCCAGATCCCGTCCAAGGAAGCGGTCATGTGGGCTCCTGGCGCAATGTGGGACCGGGACAAGTCGATCGCGTTTTTGTACTACTTCCACTTCTTTGTAAAGTTGGAGGATAAGCCGGACAGTTGCGCCAGGCTGCTGACATCTTCCTCGCCGGACCTTGGGGTTTGGCGTCCCTGCAGCAATGGGGGACTGGCGGAAGGGAACATGGTGTTCCGCGAGAAAGACGACCGGGACTTTTGTGTTTTCTGGGATGAGCGACTGGGTACCTACCTGATGTACTACTGCAGCAGCCTGGCCCCAGGACCCAGGGTGCGCACTTCAAATGACCTGGTGCACTGGTCCGAGCCCGTAACCGTCTTGCGAGCATCACCCACTGATCCGCACGGGTATGGCGAATCGCCTTTTGTGCTTTATCGCGATGGTTACTACTACCTCTGGGTTAGTGGAATTGATTACAGCCACACACACCTCTACATCTCGGAGGATCCTTTCAACTTTGGCGATGCGATTGCGAACTCGATCGAGGAAACGCCGGGCCATGCGCTGGAATGTGTTTCCGACCATGGAAAGGACTATATGGCGTGCTCGATGGTTTCAACGGTGCCCAGCGCAACGCCGGCGGCCCACGACCTTGATGGCATTCTGATTCAGCCGATGCGTTGGGATACGCCTGATCCCGTAATGGAGGCGCGGGTGACCCGCAAGCCCTGATGACATTGTTCTACCCACGCCAGAAACCCGGCGACACAGCGCGAACCTGCTGGGCTATGCCAACCTGGCGTTGAACTCAATGCGTTGACCATTTCTTTGAAAATATCCGTGACCAGTTATGACAAGTTTAGCATGGGTGCAACGAAACATTGTGTAGTTACCCGCTTACGTGGCCTTGTGCCGAAAAGTGGAACATTGGCGGCGCTGGTTGTGCTGATTGCATGTGCGTGGAATCGTTTGCCAGCCAGAGCTGCTGGGACCGATTTGACCCCCGTGAAAAACAACAGCGGCACGGTTATTCCCGGCGGTTCCAAAAGGAACAAGGCTTCTCTGGAGAGTGTGAAGCCTTTCAAGGCCCTTTACGCCGTGGAGAACGGCGCGATCGTATCCCATAACGGAGCGCATTTTTTCAATCGGCCTTTGTACGCGCCGAATATCCCCGCGATGTCGTTTGCTGGCGACAAGCCGCAGATGCGGCTTATTGATGCGGAGTATTGTTATGGAACACTGCTCCTCGGCTATGCCCGCGGTGAGTCGAGCAAGTGGTTGCATGAATGTGACAATATTACGACGCGCTTCTATCCGGCGAGGGTCGTGTGGGAGACGTTGCCGTCAGCTTCGAGGCTGCGGCATTGGACGGAGCCTGGTACCCACCCTACTATACGCACGGTGCGATGGTCTGGAATGGGCCGATGCCCGGATGGCGCAGGTTATATGGTCCGACAGTCTATGGTTGGCACGAGAACGTGAAGACCGAGATGAAGTACTACCTTAAATCCCAAGTTCTGGACTCCAGCTATACCAAGCCCAAGGCGGATCCTAACTACGGACTGACATTGCAGGCGCCGGATTCCCGTTTCCTTGGCAAAGGCCGGATCACAGCGCACCACTCTTTCTGCTACGACATGCAGAGCGTGTGGTTTGATACGTTGGTTCACGCCTGGCGGTGGACGGGGGACGCCGAGCTTGAGGCGCTGCTGCGGCCGGCACTCGAGCTACACCTGGAGTGGCAGCGAGATTGCTTCGACCCGGATGGAAACGGGCTCTATGAAAGTTATGCCAATGCATGGGCCACGGACTCGGCATGGTATAACGGTGGAGAAGGCGATCAGACGACAGCTTATGCATACAGAGGCTATCTCGCTGCTGCTGACATGGCGCGTCGGGCGGGGGATAGAGAAACAGAACGTCGCCACCGCGAACGTGCCAAGCTGATCCGCGGCAACATGAGGAACTTGTGGATGGTGTCTGAGGGTCACCCCGCGGAGTATCGCGAGGCTCTGGGGTTTCGGCGCCTGCACCCGGACCCCTGCCTTTACTCCATCTTCTTGCCCATCGACGCCGATTTGTTTGCACCCGTGGAGGCGGTGCAGGCATTGCATTTCACCGAGTGGGGCCTCCAAAGGGATGCTTCCCCTCTTGGTGGCGAGCGCTGCTGGACGTCGAACTGGGTTCCGTGGCATTGGTCCTTGCGCGAGCTATACCCTGGGGAGAACTACCATCTCGCGCTGGCCTACTTTCAGACCGGTTTGGCGGATGATGGATGGAAGCTCCTGATGGGCAATTATCGAGAGGGGCTTTACAACAGTATTGTCCCTGGAGCAGTGTCTCACAAAAGTTGCGGGACCGACTTCAGTGACTCTACAACCATGTTTTGTCGGCTAATCGTCGAGGGGTTGTTCGGGTATGTTCCGGACCGGCCCAACGGTCAGGTTGTTTTCCGTCCCCAGTTTCCGCAAGATTGGGACCACGCCGGTATTCGCACCCCTGATTTCCAGTTTGGTTACCAACGTGAAAACAATTCGCTGACCTGGCGTGTTGCGATGTGTCAGCCCGCACGGATGGAGTTGCGTATCCCTGTATCTGCCAAGTCGGTGCGCACTGTTACAGTGAATGGGATGCCGGCCAAGTGGCGGGCTGAAGCTGGTTTCGGTCGGTCGGTCATTGTGGTGCAAGCGCCTGCGGGAAGCGAGGCAGAGGTGTGTGTTCGCTGGAAGGGGGATCTGCGTTCGGAGCCTTGTCTCCGCGTTGCAGCGACCGCGGAAAAGCCCGTAGAATTGCGTGTTGCGCAAGGTAAAATCGTGAAGATCGTTGATCCGACGGGACTGCTGCGGGATACCACAATCGCCGGGGGTTGTGTGCGCGCGACCGTGACGCGCAATGAGGGTAACCGGGTCGTTCTGGCGCTCGCAAAGACCGGTGATTTGGAGCAGTGGCACATCTTCAAGATTGCGGTGCAGGATCCTCAGGCGGAGGCGCAACGGAGTGCGCAGACCCTGGCGGCTCCTCCAGCGGATGCTCGCTGGGAAGCCGTCAGCCTTGGAGGTGTGCTCAATGCAGATGTGCGCGACGTGTACAAACAGAAGTATCTATCGCCCAGGGTTCAAACCTGCTCGACCCAATTGGCGACGGATGGATTTTCCCCCTGGACATTCACGTTGTGGGGGTGCAAGCCGCCCATCATCGACCTGGCTAAGGTGCCAAGCCTTCTCGGAACAAATGGTCTCTTGCAGACCCCTCAAGGGGCACCATTCCTGTGGCACGAAGACGGGACGAATATCGCTTTCACAACACAATACGACAACTTCCCAAGAACGGTGCACGTGCCTGTGAGGCGTAGTGGTCGAGCTGCGTGGTTCCTTGTGGCAGGCACCACAAACCCGTTCCAGACCAAGATTGCCAATGCTGTCCTGAGGTTGCGGTATGCGGACGGCGTGGAGGAACGACTCGATCTTGTGCCTCCTCAGAACTATTGGATGCTGTCCGACAAGGAGTGGTATTACAGGGCGGGAACCGACGACTTCTGTCTGCCGCACTCCTCTCCCCCCATGGTGCAGTTGGGTAACGAATGCCGCGCCATGGTTCTCAACCGGGTCATGCGTCCCGGGGTGGTTCTGGAGAGCGTGGAACTTGAGACACTCTCGCAGGAAGTCGTGGTCGGTCTCATCGCACTGACGATCATGAATTAACGAAGATGAGGAAACTACCTGAGTTGAATTTGGCCACTCCATAACCATAGCCCGGAATTCAAATGAAAATAGTCCGTATCCGACAAACACCGAAAGCGTTGCACCTGTTCGGGGTGCTCGCCCTGTTTTTAAACCACGCGACTTTGGCAGTCGCGGCAAAGGCACTGGCGCCGGCGCAACTCCGCTGTGAGTATTTCCAGGACCCGCTGGGCATCGAAGCCACGAGCCCGCGACTGAGTTGGATCGTCACGTCGGACCAGCGCGGGCAGAAGCAGACGGCGTATCAGGTGTTGGTGGCTTCGAGTGAGTCGCTGTTGAAACAACACAAGGGCGACTTGTGGGACACCGGCAAACGGCTGTCCGATCAATCGGTGTTGGTGGCCTACCAAGGAACGACCCTCAGGTCAGGCCAGCCATGCTTCTGGAAGGTGCGCGCCTGGGACGCGAACGATCAGCCCTCACACTGGAGCAAGCCGGCGCTCTGGACGATGGGATTGCTGCAACCAGGAGATTGGGCGCCGGCCAAGTGGATTGGCGAAGAGAAACGAGCGTCTGGCTACAACTTCGAAGGTTACCAATGGATCTGGTATCCGGAGGGTACCCCGAACCTGGACGCGCCATCAGGAACCCGCTTTTTTCGACGCCAGTTCACCATGCCGGCGGAAACAAAGATCACGGATGCAACCTTTCATCTGACCTGCGACAACGGCTTTACATTGTTCGTCAACGGCGTTCAGGCTGGTCAGAGCGAGAACTGGTCGCAGCCTGCGAAGCTCAACTTGAAGGAATATCTGAGGTCGGGCGTGAACACCCTGGCGATTGCCGCAACCAATGCAGGTAGTGCGGCAGGCCTCACCGGCAAATTGACGGTGCAATTTGACGATCACACTTCGTTGGTGATTTTCATCGACCAGTCTTGGAAGGCTTCGATGCAGGAGCTGCCCAACTGGAAAACCACGGATTTCGATGACCGCGACTGGGTGCCGGCGGTGGTACTCGGTTCGATGGGCATGGCACCGTGGGGTGCCGTTTCGTTCGGAGACATTCAACAAAAGTGGGATCTACCGCCGCCGCCATATTTGCGAAATGTGTTCACCGTCTCAAAACCGGTGCAACGGGCCATGCTCTATGTCACCGCCCTGGGTAATTATGAGATGCACCTGAACGGTTCCCGGGTGGGGCGGGACTATTTCAATCCGGGTTATGTGGAGTATAGCAAGCGCGTGTATCACCAGACCTATGATGTCACCGGAATGCTGAGGAATGGCACCAATGCGATGGGCGCGATTCTGGCCGGCGGCTGGTATTGCGGATATTGCTATGCCTCTCCCAACGTCTATGGCACCGTGCCAAAATTGTGCGCCCAACTGAAAATCGAGTATGCAGATGGCACCCGGCAGGCCGCAGTCACGGATGACACTTGGAAGCTCGCTTACGGACCGATTCGCGAGGGAGATATGCAGCAAGGCGAGCTGTACGACGCGCGGTTGGAAATGCCCGGCTGGGACACGGCCGCGTTCGGTGACTCCGTTTGGAAACCCGTGCATGTCTGGCCGGCACCTGACATCCAGATCGGCGTTTCGCCGGCGAATCCGATCCAGGTCCAGCAGGAAATCGCTCCCGTAGGAGTGACCAACATCAGTCCCGGAGTTTTTGTGTTTGATCTTGGCCAAGTTATTTCCGGCTGGGCCAGGATTAAGGCCGCAGGCCAACGCGGCGACAAGATCACCCTGCGCTATACCATGATGCTCAAGCCTGATGGAACCCTATACACAGACAATTTGGGAGACTCAATACGCCCCATTGACGTCTATTGCCTGAAGGGTGAAGGCACAGAAGTCTGGGAACCGAGCACGTCCTGGCGGGGGTTTCGTTATGTGGAAGTCACCGGCTATCCCGGCACGCCAACCCTGGACGATCTCAGGGGTGTGGCTTGTAACACCACCGCGCGGCAAACGGGCACGTTCCAGTGCTCTGATGCGCGGGTCAACATGCTGTACAGCAATATTCTGCGGACATTGTGGGGCAATTTGTTGTCCATCCCCACAGGCTGCCCAGATCGCGCAGAACGGATAGGTTGGTGTGGCAAGACGCCGATGATTAAATCATGGACGTATGCCCTTGACATCGCCGGTTTCCTCTCCAAGTGGGAGGTGGACCAGGTGGATTCACAATCCCGCAGCCTTTTTTCGTCCGGCACCGCCTTCCAGCAGTGTGCGCCAAACTGGAATGATGTCGAATCGCCAGGCTGGTCGGACGACGGCATTTCCATTCCTTACGGCCTGTACAAGGCCTACGGTGATACGGGCATCATCGAGAAACACTACGATGCCATGACGAAATACATCGGTTATATCCAAAGCAAGCTGGTTGGCAATTTGCGTCCGGCCAATCTGCACACACCCTACCCTGGTGACCCCAATTTTGTTGGTTATGGGGACTGGGTGGCTGTCGCCGTAAACAGGGAACGTGACGCCGACATCTTTAATACGCTATTGAATGGAGCCTCGGTTAAAAAGATAGCCGAGATGGCCGTCGCCATCGGCCGGACGACCGACGCCGCAGCGTATCGCACCTTGTTCACGAACATGTGTACCGCATTTAACAAGGCGTATGTGTCTTCCCAGGGTGTGGTTCGCAATGATAGCCAGATGGAATATGCTTTGCCATTGTATTACGGATTTATCCCGCCAAACAAAATCTCCATGGCTGTCTCCAATCTGGTAAATGATATCCAGAACAAGAGCCATCAGCAGACTCTTGCCGATGCGCTTGGCAAAAATCCCATCATTCCGCCGGGGCACTTGACCACCGGTTTTCACAGTTCCGGCGCTTTGCTGCCTGTTCTGAGCGATAACGGACGCAACGACGTGGCCTATTCCCTGCTGCTGCAGGATACCTGTCCTTCGTGGCTCTATCCGGTTACGATCGGCGCCACCACCACTTGGGAGCGTTGGGACAGTTGGACTCCGGAAAAAGGGTTTCAAGACCATCGCATGAATTCGTTCAGCATGCCCGACCTGATGGTGTCCATTACCGAGTGGTTGTTCTGCCATGCGGGAGGCATCGATCAGCAGGGCGTGGGTTTCAAAAACACTATTATCAAACCGTATATCGGGGCGGGGCTGACTTGGGCGCAGACGACTTACGACAGCATCCACGGGACCATCCTCGTCCGGTGGCAGAAGAGCGGCGGTTCCTTGCTTGTGAACGTGACCATTCCTGCCAACACGACGGCGACGGTGTATGTGCCGGCGAAGGACGCTGGCGGTGTGACCGAGTCCGGCAAGCCCGCAGCGAAGGCTGAGGGCGTGAAGTTTTTGCGGATGGAAGGTTCCGCCGCCGTCTATGCCCTGGGGTCTGGGACCTACCGGTTCCAATCCACGCTCGCAGAAACCCTCAAATGAAACACCAAGAAAGAATCCAAATGAAATACCAAGCCAAATGCCGTTTTACGGTTATTCTTGCCGCCGTCCTGGTGATGTTCTCCTGCCTCCCGGCCACTTCCGCCGTCGGCTTGACAAACCTGCGCTGTGAGTATTTGAAGGACCCGCTGGGCATCGAAGTGACAAGTCCGCGCCTGAGCTGGATCCTCACCTCGGATAAGCGCGGGCAGAAGCAGACGGCGTATCATGTGTTGGTGGCTTCGAGCGAGTCGCTGCTGAAACAACACAAGGGCGACTTGTGGGACACCGGCAAAGTGCTCTCCGATCAATCGGTGTTGGTGGCTTACCAAGGAACGAGCCTCAGGTCAGGCCAGCCATGCTTCTGGAAGGTGCGTGTCTGGGACATGGACCAGAAGGCCTCAGGCTGGAGCGAGCCGGCACTCTGGACGATGGGGTTGCTCAAACCCGGGGAGTGGGAGGCGGCCAGGTGGATCGGCGAAGAGAAACGAGCGCCCGGCTATAACTCGGAAGGTTACCAATGGGTCTGGTATCCTGAGGGCCACCCGAACGAGGTCGCGCCTGCGGGGACGCGCTATTTTCGCCGGAAGTTCAGCGTGCCCGTTGGGAAACAGATTACGGCAGCGACAATCAATCTGACCTGCGACAACGGTTTCACGCTGTTCGTGAATGGTCGTCCGGCAGGTCTGGGTACCAATTGGACCCAACCCCCGAGGCTCGATATCAAGGATTACCTTACTTCGAGTGTGAACACGCTGGCGATTGCCGCGACCAATGAAGGCAGTGCGGCCGGACTTACCGGCAAGCTGACCGTTCAATTTGACGATAACACGTCGCTGGTAATCGCTTTGGATCAGTCCTGGAAGACTTTTAACCAGGAGCTTGCAGACTGGAAGTCGGATGGTTTCGATGACAGCGCCTGGCCTGCGGCCATGGTGCTCGGACCGATGGGAATGGCGCCGTGGGGCGGTGTTCAATGGAACGCAGGCGGGCGAACTTGGGTCCTTCCCCCATCCCCTTACTTGCGCAAGGTTTTCACGGCCGCCAAACCCATCCGCCGCGCCACACTCTACGCCACCGCGTTGGGAACCTACGAACTACACCTCAACGGCGCGCGAGTGGGTCAGGACTACTTCAACCCGGGCTGGACGGAATTTCGCAAACGCGTTTACTACCAGACTTATGATGTCACCAAGATGCTGCGTCAGGGCGATAACGCGCTCGGCGCGATTCTGTCCGACGGCTGGTATTCGGGCTACATCTGGGCTGGGCGCGACGCCTACGGGACCGTGCCGAAACTGCGCGTGCAGTTGAGACTGGAATATGCCGACGGCACGCAAGAGACCGTCGCGACGGATGAGACCTGGAAACTCGCCTACGGGCCGATACGCGAAGGCGATGTGCAGCAGGGCGAGACTTACGATGCCCGGCTGGAAATGCCAGGCTGGGATACGGCGGCGTTCAATGACTCAACCTGGCAGCCCGTGACCGTCTCGGTGGTGACCAATCTGGTGCTCGGCGTTTCACCCGGTGCGCCGGTGCGCAAACAGCAGGAACTCAAACCGGTTAAACTGACCGAACCCCGGCCCGGGGTTTATGTTTTCGACCTCGGCCAGAACATCGCCGGCTGGGTCCGGCTCAAAGCGAAAGGGATTTGGGGAACCAGGATTGTGCTGCGAATCTCCGGTTGGCTCAATCCGGATGGAACGATCTACACCGACTACCTGCGGGAAGCCCGTGCCGTTGACACCTACTATCTCAAAGGCGGAGGCGGAGAGGTCTGGGAACCGAGCACCACGTATCATGGCTTTCAGTATGTGGAAGTCACGGGGTATCCGGGCGCGCCGACGCTGAACGACATCACGGGGATTGAGTGCAATTCAACCCTGCCCACAACCGGCACGTTTGAGTGTTCGGATGACCGGGTCACCAAACTCTACAACAATCTCCTCTGGACAATGCGCGACAATCTGGTGGACGTCCCCACGGGTTGCGCGGACCGGGCCGAGCGTTTGGGTTGGTGCGCCAAGACGCCGCTCGTTAAAACCTGGACGTATGCCTTGGGCATGGGCGGCTTCCTGTCCAAGTGGATGGTGGATCTGGTGGATTCGCAATCCCTGAGCGCCAACGAGTCCGGGGCTGCATTCATGCAGGTGGCTCCGTTCTGGGGCGACATTGAGTCGCCCGGTTGGTCGGACGACGGCATTGCCGTTCCCTATGGTCTCTACAAAGCCTACGGCGATACGGGCATCATCCAGAAACACTACGGTGCGATGGCCCGATACATCGGCTATATCCAAAGCAAGCTGGTCAACAACTTGCGGCCGGCCAACCTGAGAATAGCTGCTGACACCAATTTTGTGGGCTACGGTGACTGGCTGGCCATCACCCAAAACCGGGAAGGCAATGCCGACATCTTCAACACGCTGTTGAACGGAGCCTCGGTGAAAATGATGGCGGAGATGGCGGAGGCCATCGGCAGGACGACTGACGCGGCGGCATATCGCACTCTGTTCGCCAACATGCAGACGGCATTTGACAACGCGTATGTGTCCTCTCAGGGCGTAGTTCGAGATGATAGCCAGATGGAATATGCCCTGGCGTTGTATTACGGATTTATCCCGACCAACAAGATATCCCTGGCAGTCTCCCATCTGGCAAATGACATCCTGAACAAAAGCCATCAGCAGACCTTTCCCGATGCGCAGGGCAAGAATCCCACCATCTCCGCCGGACACTTGACGACCGGTTTTCATAGTTCCCGGGCCTTGCTGCCCGTCCTGAGCCAATACGGACGCAACGACGTGGCCTATTCCCTGCTGCTGCAGGACACCTATCCCTCCTGGCTTTATCCGGTCAAGCTCGGCGCCACCACCGCCTGGGAAAGGTGGGACGGCTGGACTCCGGACAAGGGCTTTCAGAATCCCGCCATGAACTCGTTTAGCATGCCCGATCTGATGGCCTCGGTCGGCGAGTGGCTCTTCCATTATGTCGGGGGCATTGGCCAGCAGGGCGAGGGATTTAAGAACATCGTTATCAAACCGTATATCGGGGCGGGACTGACCTGGGCCCGGGCTTCTTATGACAGCATTCACGGGACCATTGCCGTGCGATGGGAGCAGAGCAAGGGGGCTTTAGTCGTGGACGTGACCATTCCCGCGAACACTTCCGCAACGGTGAGCCTGCCCGGCAGCGTGACGGGTCCGCTCACGATAAAGGAAAGCGGCAAGACGGTTTGGACCAAAGGCGCCTATATCAAAGGAGTGGAGGGTATCTCTGGCGCCAGCGCGAACGGGGACCGGGTTGAGGTTCAAGTTGCTTCGGGAAGTTATCGCTTCCGAGTCACGGGCGGGGAATAGCAAGACACAAAACATGTGACATGAGCAGCCCGACCAGCACTGGCACTTCCGTGACAGGCCTTCTCATTTTCCTTGTCATGCTTGTTGTCCCCGGCTCCAGCCTGTCGGCGGCCGAGGATCGAAAGGCGATACCGAATTATGGGCAGCTTCAGACAGCGACATGGGGTGTTTTGCGTGAGGGCTTTGCTCAGCCGGACATGATCTACGCGCCGTTCTTATATTGGTTCTGGGACGAGCCGATCGACCGCGAAAAAATCAGGGGCATGACGCGTCAAATCCTCGCACAGCATTTCAATCCCGGATATTTGTCTTCTCACCAGTCCATGGCGGATATCTTGGGCCCCAAAGTCATGGAGCCTCACCCCAGCATGCCGAAGGATCAATGGCTGTCAGAACTTTGGTTTGATGCGGTTGAAGATGTGGTGTCGTTCACCGAGAAGAACGGCGGCTATGTGACCTATACCGATGAGTATATGTGGCCAAGCGGGCGGGCGGCGGGCCGGGTGATGCAGAAACATCCAGAGCTGGCCAATGAATCGTTGCAATGGGAAGTCACCGATGTTTCTCCCGGAACGAAGGCGGATCTACCTGAATCGTTTTTCACCGTGGCCGCCAAACTCGACCAACGACCGGATCCGGCCCGGTTCCGCGTTCCTGTCTGCAGCAATGTTTTTGAACTGGTCTGGTCGCCCGTGGGAGATCCGCCCCGGGAAGATCTGTCCGGCAAGGTTTCGCTGGGTCAGACGGTGACCATTGAACGCGATCGGCTGGCGGAAGTATTGGTCTCGCCCGCCGGCTGGAAGGAGACCTCCGACGCCCGGTTCACGATCGAGGCGCGACTGGACGGCCCGGCAGGAAGAGTGATCGCGAGCCGGCATTTTGACGGAGGCATCCGGACCAGCGCGTTCTTTTACTTTTGGATTTCGCTCCCGATTCCGGAAGCGTTGCCCGTCGGGAGCAAGCTTTATGTGGCGATGATACCTGACGCCGGTCTGCCGGAAAAAGAATTAGGTTGGTGGTCCAACACCAACGATGTTTATGCCGGCGGAAAGGCGTATCTCAACGGGCAACCGGTCGGCGGCTGCCGGCATGTGAAGCTGAATTATCTCGTCAAACCGGAGTTGACCGGCGGCCGGGGGCCGCATCATCTGGCGACAATCTGCAGCGCGACGTTGCAAATGATCGGCTCAGGCGACAAGTTCAGTTGGACCGCGCCGACGAACGGTTGCTGGCGGATTTACAGCTTCAACAAAATCATGGGCGGAGACGTCAACGTTTTGGATACGCGACTGTCTGGAGCTTTCATCGAAATTGCACATAAGCCCTACGTTGAACATTTTGGGAAACGGCTCGGCAAGTCCATTCCGGGTTCCATCTGCGACACGGAAGGCAATTATGGCATTGGAGGAGGATTGCCGTGGTCTGAATCTCTGGCGCCCCGTTACCTGGCCAACACCGGCCGGGAGATCCGGTTGTGGATGCCGCTGATGCTTGATGAGGACGTGGAAGGAGTCAGTGCCCGCGCCCGGTTCGACTGGTTTGATGCGGTCTCGGATCTTTATGCAGGATATTTTGCCGGAGTCAACGACTGGCTGACGAAACAAGGGGTGTACTATGTCGGGAACCTCTGGGAGGAGAGCTTGACGTGGCAGGCCTCGTTAGTGGGCGACTTCATGAAAGCTCAACGCGCCTTCTCCCTGCCCGGCATGGATGCGCTGGGCTTAAGGATCTATGAGGTCCATGATTTCAAGGAGACTCAATCCGTTGCAGAGTTTGAAGGACGACGCTACGAGTGCGAATTCATGGGGGCGGGGGGCTGGTCGGTTTTGACCACCACCAATTTGAAGCAGGGCATCAATGCGGTAACGACCTGGGGAGCCAGCCACATTGTGCCACATGCCCTCTTCATGACGCGCAAGCAGCAGGGTAACGTTTGGGCTCCCGACTACTACGACGAAAACCCGATGTGGTCCTATATGCATCTTTGGTCGGATTTCACCCGGCGGGCCATGTATGTGAATTCCCAAGGACACGTTGTCCCCGATGTGCTGCTACTCAATCCCCAGGAAAGCGTTTGGGCGTTGTTGGGCGATAATACGGAAAAAATATGGAACAGTCCTGAGGCGGGGAATGTCAACTTGATCCACTCGCTCTATGATTCCAAGGTGCGGAACATCGACGCGGTCTATAGCGAGGCGATGGTCCAGCTCTCGGGTCACCGGATCGAATACCTGATCGCCGACCGCCATTACCTGAACCAGATGTCGGTCCATGGCAAGCGACTGGTGCGGGGCGGGTTCCAGTTCAAGACGGTGGTGCTGCCGCCGGTGGTGGTGCTGCCGCTCGCCGTGGCCCGCAAGATCGTGGAATTCGCCAAGGCGGGTGGAAACGTCTATACGCTGGGTGAATTGCCGACGGGTTCGACCGACAATGGGCTGCACGATCCGGCGATGGCGGCCCTGATGAGTCAGTTGCAGGCTCAGCCAGGCGTGAAAGCCTGCGCACAAGGGCTGGCGCGTGAACTCGATGCGAAGTCGCCGGGGCTCAATTCGCCGATCCAATTTATCTCGGGCGAGTTCCCGATGCTGCAGTTGCGGCGGCGCATCGACAACCGTAATTTCTTCTGGCTGGTCAACAACAACGAGCAAGCGCGCCAATGCGTGGTTCAAGTGGCGGGCGTTAAGGGTGGCGCTTCGGTCTGGGACTGCGAGACGGGCAACATCCGGCCGGTAGCCTCCACGAAGGAGATGGGTGGCGCCAAGCTCCAACTGGCGTTTCAGCCCCACGAGGCCTATTGGCTGGTTTTCGATCCGAAGCAGCCGGTCCGCTCCAAGCCGGTCATGGCGCTGCCGAATGAGAAAGTGGTTTTGCCCATCGAGGGGACGTGGACGGTGCGGATGGACCCCACGGTTCAGCCGAATTTGGAGCATGCAGTCAACATTCCTGATGCTTGGACTGCGCCGGCGGGTGTAGCGCATGACCTGACGCTGTGGGACACGTGGGCGGAGGTGCCCGGGAACTTCAGCGGCCTGCTGGACTACACCAAGACGGTCACCCTGCCGGCGTTTGAAGGACAACTGGTGCTCGACCTCGGCAAAGTTCACCATTTTGCGGAGGCTTGGGTCAATGGAAAGCACGTGGGCGCAAAACTCTGGCCGTCCCACAAGTTCCAGACCGATGCTTTCCGTCCTGGAAATAACGAGATTCGGATCCGGGTCGGCAACCTCGTCAACAACAACTACAACATGGCCTCTGCCTCCGGTCTGGTGGGGCCTGTCAGCCTAAAAACACCAGTTCCTTAACACTTCGTATGTGCGCATTACAGAATACCCTCGCCCGCCACATTATCCTCGCGGCAACAGCTTGCATCCTGGCTGGGACAGCTTGTGCTTCATCGCCAAGCGCAAGACAACTCAGCGCCCCCGATTTAGCCGGTGGCGACCCAGGAGCGGACGGCGCTCTATTGCCCTCCCATTTGCGGTGTGAATACAGGGTCAATCCATTGGGCATCGATGAAACCAAGCCCCACCTGAGTTGGATTCTTCTGCCTAGGAACGAGCGGCAGAGAGGCGTGACTCAAACCGCTTACCATGTGCTCGTCGCGAGTGACCAAAACAAACTGGTAACAGGTGTCGGCGATTTGTGGGATTCCGGCAAGGTCATGTCCGACTGCAACTCTCAGTTAACCTACTCCGGTGTGTCCTTGGGCTCGGGAACCGATTGCTGGTGGAAGGTGCGCGTTTGGGACAACCACAACAACGTTTCCTCCTGGAGTCCGCCCGCCCGCTGGTCCATGGGACTCCTTACGCCAAGTGACTGGTCGGCGCAGTGGATTGGTTACACGTACAAAGCCAAAACCGACCCCAAACTGCCCCAGCCCACCTACTGGCGCAAAGATCTCAAGGCCGAGAAGAAAATCGCCCGCGCCATGCTTTACGCCAGTGCCTTGGGGTCTTATGTCGTAAGCATCAATGGGAAAAGGGTTGGCGAGGACTACTTTAATCCGGGCTGGACGGACTTTCGCAGACGAGTCTATTACCATACCTACGACGTGACGCCCATGCTCCGGACCGGCCGCAACGCCCTGGCCGCCATCCTCTCGACCGGCTGGTATGCCGGCTACATTTGGGCGGGGCCGTTTAATTACGGCTCAACTCCCAAACTCCTGCTGCAACTCAATGTCGAATACGTTGACGGAACGTGCCAGGCTTTCGGGACCGGAACGGGCTGGAAAGTATCTTACGGCCCCTTGCTCGAGGCCGATGTTCAGCAGGGGGAAGCCTACGATGCCCGGTTGGAAATACCGAATTGGAATCTTGCGGGATTCGACGACAGCAGTTGGGCCGCGCCCGATGCCAACCAAGCAGCCGTGCCAGTCAAAGTCGAACGCGACAACTCCATGGCCCAGTTGTGCGCCGCCCCCCATCCCCCGGTAAGAAGACAGCGGGAGATAAAACCGCTGAGCATGAGCTGCCCGACACCTGGAACGTATGTTTTTGATTTGGGAGAGAGCATTGCGGGATGGGCGAAACTGAAAGCCAAAGGCCCCCAGGGCACGAACATCATCCTGCGCTATACCGGGATGCTAAACCCCGACGGCACGATCTACTACGATTACTTGCGCGAAGCCCGGGTCAAGGACAGCTACCTTTTGAAAGGCAGTGGGGAGGAAGAGGTTTGGGAACCTTTATTCACCTATCACGGCTTTCAATACGTTGAAGTCACCGGTTATCCGGGCTTGCCCACCTTGGACACCATCACCGGGGTGGTCTGCAATTCGGACCTTGAACGCACGGGGACTTTCGAGTGCTCAGACGGGCGTGTGAATCAGCTTTACAAAAACGCCGTCAACACGATCGTGGCCAACTTCGTCGACCTGCCCACCGGCTGCTCCGACCGCTCCGAGCGCCTGGGCTGGATGGGCCAGGCACAGTTGATGTACAGCTGGTGCTATTCTTATGACATGAACGCTTTTCTGGACAAATATATGACCGATATCGTCGATGCACAATCCTTTGGCAAATCGGGTTCATACCTGCAAGTCTCGCCCATCTGGGGCGATATCGAATCCCCCGGTTGGTCAGATGACGGCGTATGTATCCCTTACGCGCTCTACCGTTTCTACGGCAACACCAACATCGTCGCGAAAAACTACGAATCGTTGCAGAAATACCTAGCCCATATTGAACGGAGCCTTAGCGGGTGCCTGCGCACTGGCCCGGTTTACCACTGCGACGGCGAGAAATTCATTGGCTACGGAGACTGGCTCGCCATTGTGGAAGACAGAGAACTTCACGCCGACGTGCTCAATACCCTTTGGAATGGCTGGAGCGTCAGCAACATGGCCGAACTGGCCGCGGGCATCGGCAAAAACGATGATGTGGCCAAGTACCGCCAACTCCTGAAGAACATGAAGAGTGCCTTCAATGCGGCTTATGTATCCTCCGACGGAAAAGTGAAACACGATACCCAGGGTGAATATGCACTGGGACTCTATTTTGGCTTTTTCCCCGAAAACAAGATTGCTGGTGCCGTGGCGCACCTGGTCGATGACATCTCCAACAAAAGTCACACCGAAGCACGTGAGAACCCCTCCAAAAAGCCCCGGATCATCCCTCCAGGACACCTTACGACCGGCTTCCACAGTTCCAGGGCGCTGCTGCCTGTCTTGAGTAAATACGGACAGAACGCCTTGGCTTACAAACTGCTGCTGCAGGATACGTACCCCTCATGGTTGTATCCCGTGAAGTATGGTGCAACCTCCTGCTGGGAGCGCTGGGATAGCTGGAGCGCCGACCAGGGATTCCAGGATAAGAGAATGAACTCGTTCGGCATGCCCCATTTGATGGCCTCCGTCGGCGAGTGGCTCTTCCATTATGTCGGGGGCATTGGCCAGCAGGGCGAGGGATTTAAGAACATCGTCATCAAACCGTATATCGGGGCGGGACTGACCTGGGCCCGGGCTTCCTACGACAGCATTCACGGGACCATTGCCGTGCGATGGGAGCAGAGCAAGGGGGCTTTAGTCGTGGACGTGACCATTCCCGCGAACACTTCCGCAACGGTGAGCCTGCCCGGCAGCGGGACGGGTCCGCTCACGATAAAGGAAAGCGGCAAGACCGTATGGTCAAAGGGCGCCTGCCTTAGCGGGGTTCCAGGCATCTCTGGCGCCAGCGCGAACGGGGACCGGGTTGAGTTTCAAGTTGCTTCGGGCAACTACCGGTTCCGGATCATGGAATAGAATTAGAACATTTGACCTGCCCCCCCCCCCTGACTATGACACCCAAAGAGCGCATTCTAGCCGTCCTGAACCGTCAACCTGTGGACCGTCTGCCGGTGGATCTCTGGCATACGCCGGAAATCGCCGCCGCATTGCGCAGCCACTTCAAAGTGGCCGATGACTTTGCCATGTGGCGCGCGCTGGGACTCGACAAGATCGTCTGGGATTTCATGGACTACCGCACGGACGCTGGCGAACGCGCGGGCGGCCAGTCTGGCGCGGGTGCGGAATCCGGCGGGGCGCGCACCATGTGGGGCGTGCCGTTGCAGGAAATCCAGGCGGGTGAGGCCCGCTACGCGGAGTTTGGTTCCGCGCCAATGGCGGATTTCAACACGCCAGCCTCGCTGGACCAATATCCGTGGTGGCCAAAGGTAGAGCGCTTTGACTATGACCTCGCCGTTGCCCTGGCCCAAAAGGCCTCGCCGGATTACCCGGTCATCGGCCCGTGGGTTTCGTTTTACGAGATTTATTGCCAGTTGCGCGGCTTGGAGCAGGCGATGATGGACCTCGTCGAGCATGCTGAGTTGGTGGAAGCCATTCTTGACCGCGTCGAAGGCATTCAGACCGGGATGATGGAAAAGTTCTTCGCCCGCGCGAAAGGACACTTGGATCTCGTCTTCATCAGCGACGACATTGCCGGGCAGAAATCGCTGCTGATGTCGCCGCGCATGTGGCAGACGCATCTTCAGCCGCGACTGAAGCGCTGGTGCGATTTGATTCACGCGCACGGCTTGCGGGTGTTCTACCACACCGACGGCGCGGCTCGGGCACTGATCAAGCCCATTCTCGACTGCGGTGTGGATGTGCTGAACCCGATCCAGCACGCCTGTCCCGGCATGGACATGGCGGAGATCAAGAAAGAGTTCGGCCATCGGGTCATCTTCCACGGCGGCGTGGACAACCAAAGCATCCTGCCCCGCGGCACCGTGGATCAGGTGCGCGCCGAGGTGAAGGATTGCCTGCGCACTTTGGGCGCCGGACGCGAAGGCTTTATTTGTGCCTCCTGCCATAACGTCCAGCCAGGCACGCCGCTGGAAAATATCTTTGCCATGGTCGAAACCGTCCATCAATCCGGGAATCAAATGTCATGAAGCACCTCACCACCGTTTTATCAGCGTATTTCATCTTGTTGTCATCCATGGCTGCGTTTGCAGCGAATGATGTGCTGCCCACAAACTGGGGTAGTTTAAGTCGTGACAACTACAGTCTAACAAAGGCTAATTTTGCCCATCCCGATAAGGCGTATGCGCCCTTTACCTTCTGGTTTTGGGATGAGCCCATAACACCTGAGAATTACCCGGCAAAACCACGAGCGATGGCTAAAAAGATGCTTGAACAGGGAATCAGTCCCGGCTACCCGCACGCGCGAATCTGTGCCGACACTTTACTGGGTCAGAAGTCAAACCCACCGTTGCTGGATCTTCCCAAGGAACAGTGGCTGTCTAAAGAATGGTTTGAGGCCTATGATGCGGTTTTGGATGAAACCATCAAGGCCGGTGGATATGTGGGTTACTGTGATGAGTACATGTGGCCCGTCGGCAGCGCGGCGGATCGTGTGATCAAAAAGCACCCTGAATTAGCAAACGCTTCACTCCAGTGGGCCGTTCAGGATGTCGATGGCGGCGAGGCTGTCAAGTTGCCGGCTGCATTCGTGAGTCTTGCGGCAGTTAGAGACAGCACGGTTAGCGAGCCAGATTTCAATAAACCGGAAGAAGTCATGACACTTGAGCTTAAAGACTTTACTTCCACTGATTTCGCTGAACATCCCGGGAAAACGCTGGGGCAAACCGTCAGGATCGACAAGTTGCGTCTTAATTCAGTATCGCTGTATCCGGCGGTCTGGAAGCAGTCCGCAAAAGCTGATTTTACACTTGAGGCGCGTATGGGTGGACCGAACGGACGTTTGGTCGCACAGCGCGAAGTCAAAGGGCAGATTGCCCCAGGAGACTGGATCTCTCTGGATATCCCGGAAACGCTCCGAGCCGGCACTTCCCTTTATGTGGGTGTGAAAGCTCTTGGAAAATACGACCCTAATACGCTTGGATGGTGGGGTAAAGCAACCAAGACCTACACCTTGGGAGATGCCTACGCCGATGGCAAGATCGTTCCTGTCTCGCGCGAGGTCAGACTGAGCTATCTTACCGCAAATGATATTCTGAGCGCCTCCTGGGTCTGGTTGGAAAAGAATCCCGGAACGGAGCATGCCGTTTATTTCCGCAAACCATTTGAAATCGCCAAGAGCGATATCGTGGATGCGGAAATGCGGATTACGTGTGATGACCGTCATACCGTTTATTTGAATGGCAACAAATTGGGCAGCGCCAATACCTGGACCCGGTTGATTACCTATAAAAAGGAGCAACTTTTAAGCGCGGGTCTTCAATCGGGTAAGAATATCCTTGCTGTGGAAGGTGTGGGTGGTGGTGGATTGGATGCCATGATCTGCGAACTGGTGGTCGATCTGGCGACGGGCGAGCGGTTGAAAATCCGCACAGGGGATAATGGATGGCGGATGAGTTCCAAAGCACAAAAGGATGATTGGTTCAAGCCGGGGTTTGAAGACAACTCCTGGGACACTCCCAAGATCATCGGTTCTGCTTCTGCCTCCCCGTGGCGTTTGCCTGAGGCGAGAGGCAAGTATAAGAAAGCGACCATCAAGAGCAAAACCCTCCAGATCATCGCCGAAGATCATGTCGATATGGAATGGACCGTGCCGGGCAAGGGCGAGAAGTGGCGCATCTACACCTTTACGAAGAATGACGGGGGTTCGGTCAATTTCGTCAATAAGGATCTTGCCAAGGCCTTTATCGCGATTGCGCATGTCCCGTATCAGCAGCGCTACGGCGACAAGTTCGGCAAAACGATCATCGGTTCATTTTGCGACACGGAAGGCAACTACGGCAACGGCAACGGGTTGGTCTGGTCCAAGGATATGCCGGAGGCATATCGGAAGCACGGCGAGGGCCGCGATGTCAAGATGTGGCTCCCGCTCATGCTGGATGAAGATGTGGAAGGATTGTACGCGCGCGCGCGCTGCGATTGGTATGAAGCGTTTTCAGAATGCTACGCCGCCTTCTTCCGGGGCGTCAGCGACTATCTTGCCAAATACGGACTGTATTACACAGGGCATGTGTGGGAGCAGACCTTGCAATCAGAAGCATCCTGCGTGGGTGCGTATATGGACATTCAACGGGCCTATTCCATGCCGGGCATGGATGCCCTTGGCCCGAACACCTTCCGGCCCCACGATTATAAAGAATCGTTTTCGGTGGCCGCATTTGAAAAACGGCGCATGTTATGCGAATTGCTGGGCGCGGGAGGGTGGGAGAATTTCACCACTACCATTCTAAAGCAGGGCATCAATGCCGCTATCGCATTCGGAAGCTCGCACATATCCCACCACGGGGTTTTTATGACCCGCACGCTGAAAGTATGGACGCCCGACTGGTATGACGAAAACCCCATGTTTGGATATTTCGATTTATGGTCACAGTTCACGACTCGCGCGTCCTATATCAACTCAGGCGGCAATGTTGTTCCGGATGTCCTGATTGTCCACCCACAGGAAAGCGTATGGACACTGCTCGGCGACGCGGAAAAGATATTTTGGAGCCCCGAGTCCGGTCATGTGAGCTACCTTGACAAATTGTACTGCAAAGAGGTGCAGGAGATGAATCGCATCTACAGCGGAGCGATGGAACTGTTGACTGAGAATCGGATTGAATATCTCATTGCCGACACACATTATCTGCAAGAGATCAAGCAGGATTCCAGGCTCCTGCGCCGTGGCGAATTGGCGTTCAAGACCGTTATCCTGCCCCCCCTGGTCCTGCTGGACCGTGCTTTTGCGGGGAAACTCGTCGCCTTTGCAAAGGCTGGCGGAGCCGTTTATGCGCTCGGCACGTTACCAACCGGCTCTCCTGAGGCGGGCCTGAATGATCCGGCGGTCAAAGCGCTTATGGCAGAACTCAAAGCGACCGACACGTTCCACAATATTGGCGACACCTTCGCTGATGCCATAGGCAAGAAGTCAGATGGGCTTGAATCCCGCATTTCATTTGTAAAAGGCGCCTTCAAGATGTTGCAGACGAACCGCCGGATTGACGGACGCGATTTCTTCTGGCTGGTGAACAACACTGAAGCGTATCAGCAATCCCTGGTACGAGTCGCCGATGTCAAGGGACGCGCCTCCATCTGGAACTGCGAGACGGGCGAGATAACGGCCATTGCCTCCGAGGATGCTGAAGGTGGCAGTGCGCTCAATCTGTGGTTTGCGCCTAACGATGCCTACTGGCTTGTCTTTGATCCAGAGCAGACAGCCCTGAAAATGCCCGTATTCACGCGTCCAGAACGCACGAAGATCGCAGAGGCAACAGGGCCGTGGACGGTAACCGCGAAAAAAGAAGTGCAGCCTGTGTTGGAATTCCCAATCGAGCTGCCCAATGCCTATTTAAACAATGGGGTTATTCACACCCTGAGCGACTGGAACAGTTGGAGCGACATCCCTAAACGATTCAGCGGTTTGCTGGATTACACAACCACCGTCACCCTGAACGATATCAGTGAAAGCATGCAACTTGATCTGGGTTCTGTTGGCCACCTCGCCCAAGTGTGGGTCAATGGTCAACCGGTCGGCGCCAAAATATGGGCCCCTTTTACCTTTGATACCGCAGCCTTCAAAAAAGGCGAAAACACCATTCGGATACGCGTCGGGAACCTGGTAAACAACAACTACGGCTTGGCCTCGCCATCGGGTCTGTTGGGACCGGTCGTTGTGAAGACCATCATTCAATGAATTCGGTGCTTCTGAAGACACACATCATCCTTGGCTGCTGCGCGGCGACTGTTTCGTTCGCAGCATCGGATTTGACAAAGGATTTTGTCACCCCGCCCGACTCGGCGCGTCCGGGCGTCTATTGGTATTTCATGGACGGGAACCTTTCCCGCGAGGGGATGACGCGGGACTTGGAGTCGATGAAGCGGGTGGGAATCGGTCACGCGCTTTATCTGGAAGTCAACCTCGGCATGCCTCGCGGCCCGGTGACATATATGAGCGAGGAGTGGCAGGAGCTTTATGCCCACGCGGTTCATGAGGCGGATCGGCTGGGCATTCAGATCATGCTCGGCACCGGCCCCGGTTGGTGCGGGAGCGGCGGGCCGTGGGTAAAGGCCGGGGAATCCATGCAGCACTTGGTCGGCAGCCGGACCGACGTCGCGGGGCCGGGGCCGTTCGCGCAGAAGTTGCCTGTGCCGCCGCCGCACAAACCCCATTTCGACCAATCCTTTTTCAAGGATGTTTGCGTGCTGGCTTTTCCCACGCCTTCCAAGGCGGAGGGCATCCCCGACATCAATGAGAAGGCGCTGTATGACCGCGCGCCGTTTTCGGGGGCGCATCAGCGGCCGTATTTTGAGATTCCGGTGAATTATCCCACTACCATGGCAGGCGCTGCCATTCCGATGGACAGGATAATTGACCTGGCAGGCAAGCTGCAGCCGGACGGCTCGCTGGATTGGCAGATTCCCACCGGAAATTGGACGGTGATGCGCTTTGCGGCCCGCAACAACGGCTCGATGAGCAATCCCGCGCCACAGCCGGGGTTGGGGTTTGAATGCGACAAATGGAACCCGGCAGCGTTGGATGAACATTTGAAGAACTACGCGGGAAAGTTGTTGCAGAAGGTCGGGCCTCAGCAAGCCGGGCACGGCTGGACATTCGTGCACTCGGACAGTTGGGAGATGGGCGCGCAGAACTGGACGCCAAAATTCAGAGAGGAATTCCAGAAGCGTCGCGGCTATGACCCGCAGCCGTTTTATCCCTGCTATTCCGGGCTGGTCGTGGGCAGCCGCGAGCAGACGGAACGCTTTCTCTGGGACTTGCGCCAGACCGGAAGCGAACTGATTGTGGAATATTACGCGGAGGCGTTGAACTCGTTTGCCCACAAGAACGGCATGTCGCTTTCCATCGAGCCTTATGACTTGCACCCCGGCAACGACTTTGATCTAGGCGCCGTGGCGGACATGCCGCAGTGCGAGTTTTGGTATAAAGGCTTTGACACGGCGTATTCCGTCGAAGAAGCGGCCTCCATCGCGCACGTTATGGGCCGCTCCGTCTTGGCGGCGGAATCCTTCACGAGCGTGGACGAGTGGCAGGCGTATCCGGCCAATATAAAAAACCTGGGAGACTGGGCATTCAGCCTCGGGGTCAATCGCTTTACCTACCACACGTTCGCGCACAAGCCCGATGAAACCCGTCCGGGGATGCAGATGAGCATCTATGGTGTGCATTGGGATCGCGGGCAAACCTGGTGGCCAATGGCGGACGCCTATCACCGCTATATCTCCCGTTGCAGCGAGATGCTGCGTCAGGGGCGCTCGGTAGCCGATGTTCTTTACCTGATGCCGGAAGGCGCGCCCAATGTATTCCAGCCGCCCCTTTCGGCTTCCGACAAAACCGGTGGTTTCCCGGAACGCAAGGGTTACAACTATGACGGCTGTTCGGCGACGGCGCTGATGAAGCTGGCCAGCGTTCGCAACGGCAGCGTGGTTTTCCCTGGCGGCGCATTGTATCGTCTGCTGGTTTTGCCCAATCGCCCGACCATGACGCCGGAGTTGGCGGCGAAGTTGGAATCGTTGGTAAAGGCGGGGGCGACGGTGGTCGGCCCCGCGCCTCGCAAGTCGCCAAGCCTGGTGAATTTCCCGAAGTGCGACGATGCGGTCGCGGCCCAGGCGAAAATGGTTTGGGGAGCTTTGGACGCGCCCGCCGCGCAGACTGCGCGGGCTTATGGCCAAGGCCGCGTGATATGGGGCGGCACGCTGAACGGGAAGGCGCCGAAAGACCTGCCCATTGCGGCGGCGCAATGGGTGTGGTATCCCGAAGGGGAGCCTGCCCAGTCCGCTCCTCCCGGGGCGGTTTTCTTCCGCCACGACATTGCCATTGGCGCGAAGCAAAAACTGGTTTCGGCGCGTTTGGAAACGACGGCGGACAATTCTTTCATCGCCATGGTCAATGGGGTTTCCGTTGGAAAAGGCGAAAATCCCAGCGCTCTGTTTGGATTCGACATCGTTTCGCAGCTCAAAGTGGGCGTGAACCAGATCGCGGTTCGCGCGGAGAATGCCGGAGACGTCCCCAATCCCGCCGGGTTTATTTGTGCAGTGGAACTGAAATACGCCGACGGTTCCCAAGAAATAATCCCGTCAGGCGACCAGTGGGTTGTTTCCAAAGCGGAGTCCGCCGATTGGCAGACTGCTCCGGCGACGGGTGACGCTTGGAAAAAGTCCAAGGTTCTGGGAGCTGCGGGGATGTGGGGGTTGCGAACCTCCGACGCCTGCGACTTCTATGCGCCCTACGTTCTGACCGCCGCCATCCTGAAAGAAGCGGGCGTGCCGGAGGACTTCACGGCGTCGGGGCCGGTGCGCTACGCGCATCGCTCCACGGAAGACCGCGAAATCTACTTCGTGGCGAATCGTTCCGAAAAGCCGGTGCAAGCGGATTGCATCTTTCGCGTGGCGGGACGACTGCCGGAACTGTGGCATCCGCAAACCGGCGAAATGCGTTCGCTGCCGGAGTTCAAGGCGGAAAAGAACACGACCGCGATTCCGCTACGCTTCGAGCCTTACGGAAGTTATTTCGTGATCTTCCCGACAACTCCATCGGCAGCGGCAAGCAAAGCCAAGTCCAACTTCGCGGACATGGTTTCCATCGCCACGCTGGAAGGTGCGTGGGATGTGGCCTTTGATCCCGCCCTGGGCGCTCCGGCTCAGGCGCGTTTCGAGAAACTGGAAGATTGGACCCAGCGGCCGGAGGAGGGGATCAAGTACTATTCCGGCATTGCCACCTATCGAAAAACCTTCGATCTACCAAAGGCTGAAGCCTTGAACTTCCGGGTTTTGCTTGATCTTGGCGTTGTGAACGCGATGGCCCGCGTTCGGATGAACGGACAGGACTGCGGCGTGGCGTGGACGGCGCCGTGGCGCGTGGATATTTCTAAAGCGCTCAAGCCGACCGCCAACGCGCTAGAAGTCGAAGTCGCGAACCTTTGGCCTAATCAAATGCTGGGCGATGCGAGGCATCCCGATCAGAAACCTTATGCCCAGACCACGCACCATCCATACGCAACCGGACAACCTCACGCCAACGATCCGCTTCTCGCCTCCGGCCTGCTGGGGCCGGTCGTCTTGAAGACCACCATGACATCGAAGGAGGATGTAAAATAGTGCCTCACACAGAAGCTGAACGATTGTCTCCGCGGCTCGTGCTTCATACCATGACCTGTGCCATAGCACTCGTGGCGAGTCTGCTCGTTGAAGTTGCTGAAGCGACGGATACCGTCACCGGTACGTGGAAGACGACCCTTCAGCAAGTGGCTCTTGTGAAAGAGGGGATGGACCGACTCCGGCATGCTCAACAGAGTATTCGGGAGATGTTTGTTACGCCGGAAGGAGTCCTGGTGATCCGGATTACAGACAGTCCCGATGCCCCGTTGCCCATACAGATGCGCGTGGGCATCAAACGTGATGTCCGGGTTTATCTGAACGCCGGTGTTTACAAGAAAGAGCATGGCAAATGGGCCGGTACGGCCGTCCAAGAGCCTGGCGGAATGGTGGTTGTGGCCAATCGGCCGAAATCCTGCACGGCCACGCTGCCTCAGCGGGCGTTGCTGTACGGGAACCACTTCGATGAGGCACGGCGGGTCGTGGGCTGGCTGGAGCGCACACTCCCGTGTGCCGAGCGCTATGCCAAGGGAGGCCTCACCCTCCAAAAAACATCGGTAAAGTATTCAGGAGGCGCGAACTACGGCACCATGATGAGTTACGACCGCACGATCCCCGAGCCGCCGACCGAAGGTGAGGGGCTTTTGGCCTATGAGGATTTCGCGGAAAACAACGCCGCGCTCATGGCGCTGGATTATGTCGATTGGAGCGGCGACAGAAGTTATGACAAAGTGGCGCTGCGTATTCTCAAAGAGACCACCTGGCTGACTCCGTTATGGTGGTATCAGATCCTTGCCAGTGAGGATCCGCTCGTGAGGGACAGTTACGCGCTGTTCCGAACTTCGAAGACCGGCGATTATGTATTCAACAACGGCAGGATGAGGGTCTTCGCGGCGAAACTCCACGAGGGCGACGAGGCCGGCCGTTGGGCCAAGAGGTTCATGCAACCGGGTGTCACCCTGTTCGACGACACCTGTTTCGGGGAGATTGTCAGTGACTTCGAGGACTTCAAGAAGACACCCGAGGTGGCAGCCCACGGCGCCTTGATCTGCAACATTACCCAGATGCGGGTGGTTCCAGATGACGATGCCACGATTACCGTTTTTCCAGCGATTCCGACAGAGTGGGAGCGGCCTGGGGTAGCCTTCTGCAACCTGGCCGCCAAGGGAGCCATTCTGGTTTCGGATATGAGCAAGAAAAGCGAAAGGGAAAGAAATCGAGGAGATGGTCACTGGCGTCAGGCCGGAAGAACGACCCACAAATCAACAAATCCATAAACCCAAAAACACCGAATGAAAACACTGGTCACAAAACTGTCCCTGGCCCTGTGCGCTGGGGCTGTCCTCAGCCACGCTGAAACAGAAGTGAAAGCCCAACCCGATGGCGCCGCCCAACGAGTGGCCTACAAAGTGGGTTTTTTGGGCGCGCCTTCCTTTCCAGAAGCAGAGAATCCCGCACTTAAATTGAAATGGGATGATAAGAATATGCAGCGGATGAAGGACCTCGGCTTCAACACCATGCAATTAAATATCGCCTGGGCATACAGGCCATACGATGAAGCCCTTAATTTGGAAGATGTCGTAGCCCTGCCTAAGCGATTCAAGCTCACGCCAATTGATCTAGAGCATGTCACCGATCAATTGCGGACACCCGAAAAGATAGCGGCTCGCAGTGTCATACTTAAAGAGCGACTAGCCATTTGTAAGAAATATGGAATGCGCACCATTTTCCATTTTGGGGCCCCCAACACCAATCAAAGGGAGATGGAACCCTTGGAGCAATGCGTGATGGACCCGGCCACCGTTGAGCGATATACAACTTTGGTCAAAGAGTTTGGCGAGAAGTTTCCGGGAGTGGATGATTTGCTCCTGTACACCTACGATCAGCATGCATGGTTATGCAGTGAAGATGGTCCGTGCCCACGCTGTCATGGGGTGCCGGTGGCCGAAAGAGTGTCAAGTTTCGTCAATGCCCTGGCCCAAACATGGAAGGGCATCAATCCCAATGGGACGTTGTGGTGGGAACCCTGGGAAATCTCAGCCGGAGAATCCTTCAGAACCATGGATTTGCTGGAGGCGACCGCCGTAGGCCTGTCCATTCATTCCAGTATTGCCGAGGTCATGATCGCCAATCCTGCCGACCGATGGTTCAGAAATGTCCTATATCTCGCGGAGGAGAAACATATTCCGGTCATGGGTGAAGTATTTATGGGAGGGCCAACGGAAGAAATGGAACCCTATACTCATATTCAATGCCCGCTTTCCACCCTGCGGCAATTGCGGGCCGTCAATAGTGCCGGCAAACTAAAAGGCATAAAGGAGTATTATGGCAACGTCCCCAATAAGGAAGATCCAAACCTCCGAATGACGGGGATCTTCTTTCATAATCCCGACGTTCGGGATGAAGAGGCCCTCGCGGAACTTGCCAAACCGTATGGGCCAGGGGCGGCAAACGTTGTAACGTACTGGAAACTGGTAACGGCGGCCATTGAACTTACGCCCTGGGACATAACCTGGCGGCTAAGGAGGATCGGCTACAGTTTTCCTTCCCATCTCATGACCGCCGCCGTGCTCAAGGGGGCTAGTTGGAAAACGCCCGCCTGGAAATCGACTCGGAAGGCGACATTTATTGTAACGGATGATAATTCGCAGCCGAGTTTCTGGCTCCGGGAAGATATTCAGTTACGTTTTGAGCAAGCAGCCTTGAAAATGAAGGAAGCCATTGAAGTCGGCAATGGTGTGCGTGACAATATCCCCGCACAGTTTAGAGATGTATTTGACGCGAGCATAGAAGAGCTGATCGGTTTCCGGGTGCGACTTCTGGCCTATGCTTATCATCTTAGAGAAACAAACCTGGCCGACCTCATTAGAAGCTCCATTGAGAAAGGGTTGCCGGTTAAGCAAGTGAATGTGGAAGAGCTGAAGGCGATTCTCCTCAAAGACCAGGCAAATCAAGGTTTGGCAGAACCCATAGCCAGTGCTCTGAAGATGCTGGACGCAGACATGAATGGATTTCTAAAAACCTATTTCCTGCCATCCAACCCAACAGGTTCAAAAGATGTAAGAGGCTCAAGCATTACTTCCAACTAAACATAGACCTGCCGCCAAAACAGCGCGGCGTGGTCTGCATAAACTAAATGACTATATTCAAGATCAGCCAAACTCCATTAGCCCGACGTGTGCAGCGAACCCTGGTCTGCACCCTGACATTCGCAGCGAGTCTAATCGCTGGAGCTGGGGAAACGCCCCGCACCGGCACCATCTCGTGGGAAAAGACCGTCGCGCAAGCGGCCTTTGTGAAAGATGGCCTGGAGCGATTTCGGCATCCCCAGTATCAATATGAATGTCTGGGCCTGGGGGGAACCGTCATGCGGGTCGGCCCCGACGGCTTTACCATTCCAGGAGCGTCTGGACCCAGCACCAAGGGTGGGCTCAAGCATCTGCCCTACCTTTCGTATCAATACTGGTGGGATGACGAAGCGCATCGCCATGTGCCCTTTGACCTGATCGGAGGCTATGGCACGAACCTGGAATCGGGCGAGGTGACGACCTTCCGGCATCGTCTGGATATCGCCACCGGACTCCTGACCATCGATCTCGGCCTCAAAGCTGATCTTGGTATTTCTAACAATCGGCAAACCATCTCCGAGGCATTCCAGAGCCACCGGGAGATGTTTGTAACGCCCGATGGGGTCCTGGTGATTCGGCTCAAAGATAGTGCCGAAGCCACCCTGCCCTTTCAAATGCGCGTGGTCATCAATGACCATGTCCGGGTCTATCTGAACCAAGGTTTCTACGCCAAGCCGCAAGAGCCATGGACCGGAAAAGGCGTGCCAAAGCCCAAAGGCATGGTCGTCGTGGCCAACCGGTCGAAGTCCTGCACCGCCACACTCGCGGTCGTCTGCGATGGCGCGGACACGGTTATTGACTCCCAAACGCTCCTGGTGGGCTCCAGCAAGCGAGGCAGAGCCGTCACCTTCTACATTGCCCCGGGTTCGTCCTATGAGAGCGCTGAGCCTGTCGCCGCGGCCTGGAACAAAGCTGCAGCAGCACAAACCCGCGGATATGATGCATTGCGCCGGGACACGGCGCAATGGTGGAAAGCGTTTTATGCGCACTCTGAAGTGAGTCTGCCAGACCGTGAGTTGGCCACCTGGTACGCCCGGTCCACTTATTATCTTGGAGTTTTCTTTGGCAGGACGGATGTGCCCCCGGGCTGCAGCGGTACCGGTATCGAACTTTTCGGAGGGGCAGTCTGTCCCGAGTACGACATGGTTTTGAATCAGATGGCCCTCTTGTACGGAAACCATTTTGACGAAGCCCGGCGGGTCGTGGGCTGGTTGGAGCGCGCGCTCCCCCGCGCGGAGCGCTACGCCAGGGAAGGCCTCACCTTGCACAAGGTCTCGATGAAGTACAGCGGCGGCGCGAAGTTCGGTCCCCTGATGGGCTATGACGGCACGATTGTCACGCCGCCGACGGAAGGTGAGGGAATCTGGGCCTATGAAGATTTCGCGGGAAATAACGCTGCGCTCATGGCGTTGAATTATGTCGATTGGAGCGGTGATGACCGTTACGCCACATTGGCGCGGCGCATCCTCAAAGAGACCACCCAAGTGTCGGTGGAAGATCTGCAATGGCGGGCCGACTTCAATGCCTACCTGAACAAGAACATGCCCGCCACGGTGCAGCAGGCTGGCACCCTGTTTGGTTTGCGGGAGTCGGTCCGTCGCGGCGTCGCCGAACCGGGGTGGGATGGTATAGCCAACAAAGTCTTGTTGCCCACAGCCGATTACAAGGGATCCAAAGTCCTCATCGTAGGACCTGGCGCCACGCCCGTTGAGAATTCTGGCGATGCCACATGGCTGATTCCGCTGTGGTGGTATCAGATCCTTGGCAGTGATGATCCGCTCGTTCGCGCCAGCTACGCGCTGTTCCGCACGTCGAAGACCGGTAATTATGTATTCAACAACGGCTGGATGGGGGTGATTGCGGCGAAGCTTCGCGATGGCGGCGAGGCCTGCCGCTGGGCCAAGAGGTTCATCCAACCCGGCGTCACCCTTTTCGACGGCACCTGTTTCGGTGAGATTGTCAGTGACTTTGAAGACTTTAAGAAGACTCCCGAGGTTGCCGCCCACGGCGCATTGATCTGCAACATTACCCAGATGCTGTTGGACCCGGATGACGATCAATCGATTACGGCCTTTCCCGCGATTCCCGTGGAGTGGGAGCAGCAGGGCGTTGCCTTCAAACATCTCGCCACCAAGGGAGACATTCTGGTCTCGGGTGAGTTCACGCCCAAGCAAGTCCGGGTGACGTTGGAGAATTATTCAGACAGGAATTGCATCAGGAATCTGCGCGTGCGACTGCCGAACGGCACGACCCGTTTGCGCCATCCCGAAAAAGGTCTGCGGGTAGAGGAAGGTTGGGCTGTGCTGCCCGGAGTGCAAATTCCTCCCAAGGGAAAACTCGCCTTTACATTTGAGCCATAGTGCAAAGCAAAAACTCTCAACCTTCACCAGATGAGCAAGACAAGTAAGTCGCCGACCTGCAGACAACCCTCACCCCCTCAATCAAATCAAATGAAAAGACGAATCCTCCCCCTTGCCGCAGTTGGAGCTGCGGCAGCGCTGACAGCAATATGGTCCGGCTGGGCAGCCGAGAGATCAACTCCAAGCCGCGACGCGGAGCCAGCGGCGCGGAAGCAGCTCTCGCCGGGCGTGATCGACAAGTTCACTCCGGTTGAGATCGGGTGCGTGAGGTTAACCGGCCTTCTGGGCAAGCACGTGGATTCAGTTCCAAACAGACTCTTGAGAGGCCAGCGCGAGGCTTATATCAAGGTATTTGAGAATCCAGCCGATACAAACAGTTGGCGGGCCGAGCACATTGGCAAGTGGCTCGAAACCGCTTGCAACGCGATGGCCTATTCGCAAGACGCACAATTGCGCGTCATGGTGGATGAAGTTGTTGCCCGCCTGATCACGCTGCAACAGCCCGATGGCTGGCTGGGATCGTACGCCCCTGAGTACCGCTTCCACAATTATGACTGGAAGAAGAATGTGGATAAAAAGTACGAACCGTTCTATGACGGCCCTTTCTACGATGTGTGGTGTCATTATCTGACCATGGGCGGGCTGATCCGCTGCTATGAAATCACCGGCAACCAGCGGGCGCTGGCTGCAGCGCGGAGTATCGCCGATCTGCTCATTGCAACCTTCGGCGAGGGCAAACAGGACATCATGCTGATCAATCATGATCATGGTTTTGGGCCGGGAGTTGGCATTTTCCCAGTCTCCAAATTGTATCTGCTGACCGGCGATGTTCGATATCGTGATTTCTGCCGCTATATCCTCTCGCAATATGGGCGCAAAGGCAAGGTGCCGATCATGTTGACGGACACAGTGGTTGCGCAATATCCCTTCCCCGATTGGGCGCAAATCAAGCATTGCGAGTTTGAACTGTGCCTCGCGGGGATGTGCCAATTGCACCGGGCCACGGGCGATCCGGATTTGTTTGCAACGTGTCGGAACATTTACGACGGATATTTTGCGCCGCTTACTGGGACAATCTGCGCGCACGGATTCAAAACGGCGCCGCCGGGGATGCATGTTCCCGATACCTACTATGGGTTTCTCGAGACTTGCGACATCGTGCCGATGCTTCGCTGGTTTCTGGAAATGGCCCAGATCACCGGCGATTCGCAATACCTCGATGCCCTCGAATGGAACTTATATAATTCCCTGCTGTCCCGCGATCTGCCGGACGGTCGAGTATGGCCCGGCGTGGATGTTCCCAAAGACGACTTTTTCCACTGCTGCTACAGCATGTTGTCGGTTGGGCTGTCATACATCCCCAACTGGGTCTATTGCACCACTCCTGACGGAATCCTGGTGAACCTTTATGAATCATCTGTGGTCTCCGCGCGAGTCGCCGGGGTGAACACGATAATCGAGCAAACCACGCAATACCCTCTGGACGGAACGATCAATCTGATCATCAAACCTGAAAAGGCCGCCTCTTTTGAGCTTGGGTTGCGAATACCCCGCTGGTGCGGGAAAGCGAAAGTCTTCGTCAACGGCAAAGCCCTGCGCGGCGCCGAGCCCAAGTCCGGAACCCTCCTGGCAATTCGCCGCCTATGGAAAACATCGGACACGGTTCGATTGGTGCTCGATATGCCGGCGCGCGCAATCCGGCGTGAGTTTGCTGGGCAGTCTGCCAGGCCGGTTGTTACATTGGAGCGTGGTCCGCTCTTGC
>Ga0194053_10000267_pt1 | contig 39988 bp, 35 predicted proteins | sample SepL228m_MetaG_FD_161684 | JGI IMG/M metagenome (GOLD analysis project Ga0194053, IMG submission 161684) | Anoxic zone freshwater microbial communities from boreal shield lake in IISD Experimental Lakes Area, Ontario, Canada - Sep2016-L227-8m | ecosystem: Environmental > Aquatic > Freshwater >... | reverse complement strand
GGGAAGGCCTGACAGTTTCGCGATTTGAAGGGCGATGCGCCGTCATTACCCATTCATTTTCCGGTAAATAGGACGGCCCGGCGGCCATTCCACCACCAAATCGCCGCATCCAATGTCTTGACCCTGCCGACTGCCGCATGTCAGAATTTTGCGTTCAGTCAAAAATTACAAACGTGGACCTCAAAGAAATTCGCGCGCTGGTCGATCTCATGAAGAAAAACGGCATTTCCGTTTTTAAAATGGAGAAAGAAGGATTCAAAATCACGATGAAGACCGGGGAGGCCGGAGGTCCGGTTCAGTATGTCACATCAGCACCTCCGACCGCAGCTGCGGCCGCCGTGCCGGTGCCCGCATCGGCCCCCTCTATCGCGGACGGCATTGAAATCAAGTCTCCTATGGTCGGGACATTCTACGGGTCCCCGTCCCCAGAAAACCCGCCCTTTGTGACTCCCGGCCAGGAGGTGACCCCGGAGACCGTGGTTTGCATCATCGAGGCCATGAAGGTGATGAACGAGATCAAGGCTGAGGTTTCCGGAACCATCGTCGAGGTTCTGGCGGAAAACGGGAAGTCGGTCGAGTTCGGGCAGGCCCTTTTCCGGTTGAAATAGTCCCATGTTCAAAAAAATCTTGATCGCCAACCGGGGCGAGATTGCGTTGCGCATCATTCGGGCGTGCAAGGAACTCGGAGTGCAAACTGTGGCGGTATACTCCGAGCCGGATATCGACAGCCTCCATGTGCAACTCGCCGACGAGGCGATCTGCATCGGTCCCGCCTCCAGCTCGGCAAGCTATCTGAAAATCGACCGCATCATCAGCGCAGCTGAAATCTCGGATGTGGATGGCATCCATCCCGGTTATGGTTTTTTGGCAGAGAACGCCCACTTCGCCGAAGTGTGCGAGAGCTGCAACATCAAGTTCATCGGTCCCTCCGCGCAGGCGATCCGCCTGATGGGCGACAAAAACTCGGCGCGGGAGTGCGCCCGCAATGCGGGGGTGCCGATCTCGCCCGGCAGCGATGGGACTGTGGACTCGGAGTCGGAAGCAGTCAAAATTGCACGCAAGATCGGGTATCCTGTGATGATCAAGGCCGTCGCAGGCGGCGGCGGTCGCGGGATGCGGATTGCCAGCAACGAGGGCAGCCTCGTGCAGGGCTACCACGCCGCACGGATGGAAGCGGAGAAGGCGTTCGGCAACGGCGCGGTCTATATTGAAAAATTTATCGTCAACCCGCACCATATCGAGTTCCAGATCTTCGGCGACGAGCACGGGCGGGTCGTCCACTTGGGAGAACGCGACTGCTCGCTCCAGCGCCGAAACCAGAAAATCGTCGAGGAGTGCCCGTCCCCGCTCATGACGCCGGACCTCCGGAAAAAAATGGGCGAGGCCTCGATCCGGCTCTGCGAGAAAGTCGGCTACGCGAATGCCGGGACGATCGAGTATCTCGTAGATGACTCCGGCAATTTCTACTTCATGGAAATGAACACGCGCATCCAGGTCGAGCACCCGATTACCGAAGAGGTTTACGGATGCGACCTCGTCAAGCAGCAGCTCCATGTCGCCGCCGGAGAGCATCTCAGCGATCACGTCGTCAACGCCCAGCCGCGCCACCATGCCATGGAATGCCGGATCAATGCCGAGGATCCCGAAAAAGGATTCCAGTCGTGTCCGGGCAACATCGAGCTCTACTACGCGCCCGGCGGACGCGGGATCCGGATCGATTCCCACGCCTACGCCGGCTACCCGATCCCTCCGCACTACGACTCGATGGTCGCCAAAGTCATCGCCATCGCCTCCAGCCGCGAGGCCTGCATCCGCCGCATGTCCAGGGCGCTCGGCGAATACATGATCACCGGCATCAAGACGACGATCCCGTTCCAGCAGGCCATCATGCGCAACTCGGATTTCCGCAAGGGAAAATACCACACCGGATTCGTCGAGCAGATGCTCCGCGATGGGGTGCCGGTGGTGCGGAGACCGGAAGAAAACACCGCGTTTTAATACGTCTGGACAAAGTATGGTTGTCACACCATACATTGGAAGGCGTGAAAATCACACTTAATGTGGACGGCCCTCTGCTCAAGCGGGTGATGGCGGCAATGGGCACGACGAACAAGACTCGGGCAATCGAGCACGTCCTGAGGGAGGCGGACCGCAGGGCAAAGCTCCAGACTCTGGCAGCGGAGGGCATGGGGATGAGCCCGGAGGAGCTGGGCTCGATGTTTGACCCGGCCTACGACCTCATGGCAGCTCGCGCCGCTGAAGGAGCGGCGCTGTATCGCGCAGGAAAACGAAAATGAAGCCGCTTCTTGTGGATAGCAGTTACTGGATCGGGCTGGCGCGGCGGAAGCTGGATCCGATGACGTTTTTGACCACGGCCTCTTACGGTCGGGAGTTGGCGATCTGCGGCGTGGTGCGCTGTGAAGTCGCGCGAGGTATCCGGCATGAATCCGCCCTGAACCGCCTGCGGAAATTCTGGGATGTGATGGTGTATGTGCCGACAGACAACGCGATTTGGAACGAGGTGGAGAAGTTGCTGTGGCAAACGGACCGCTCGGGCCTGCAAATTCCTTTGCCCGACGCCGTCATCGCCTGCTGCGCGCAGCGAATCGGGGCAGCGGTGCTGACATTCGACCGGCACTTCCGCGAAATACCGGGGCTCTCCGTCATCTCGGATCCGAATCTGATTTAACAAACACACAGCGGAATTGGTAGAAAAGTCGGGCACCTCGGCGATGTGCCCCTACCACACCGTTGGCAGGGACTGCTCGCCGAGCCGCTCGTAACTTCACCCGTTTCGGTGTCGGATTTGAATCAGACCCGGACCGGGCGTTTTTTTGCCTCCGATACGAAGCATGCGTCGAGAACCTTCTGCACCTCGGCCCCGCGGGCAAAGTCGGCCTCGCCGGGTTTTCCGGATCGGATGGCGGCGATAAAACGCTGGTAGTTCGAGGAGACCGGCTTGCACGCGACCTCGCGCCACTCGTTTTTGTCGAGCCCTCTGCCGTTGCAGATTTTGTATGAGGAGGTCGAGAGATCCGAGTCGATGGAAATCGTGCCTTTGCTGCCGGCGATTTTCAAGGCGAGGCGGTTGCCGTGCCCACCGATCCAGCGGCTGGTGTGGATTGTCCCGAGAGCGCCGTTGGCAAATTCGACATTCAATACTGCGGAATCGTTGGCATCCAGTTTGTACTCCCCGATACGATCGCCGGGAGCTTTCGGGAAGGCGCGGAGCCGGCAGAATACTTCCTTGAGAGGGCCGCACGGGAAGGTCGCGAAATCGACGATATGCACCCCGACATCTCCGAGCACGCCCTTGCTGCCGTGGCCGGATGACAGCCTCCAGAGCCAGGCAGGATTTTTCCGCCAATCGCCCCAGGCCTTCGAAGCCAGCCAGGCCTGAAGGTAGCTGGCCTCCACATGGCGGACCTCCCCGATGTCACCTCGCGAGATCGCCTTCGCGGCGGCTTGGATTGCCGGCCAGTCGCGATACGAAAAGTTGACCATGTTCACAACGCCGGCGCGTTTGGCGGCATCGACCATCTTTTTCGCGTCCTTATAATTCAAGGCGAGCGGTTTCTCGCAGAGCACATGCTTGCCGGCCTTGAGGCAAAGCAGGGCGACCGGTGCATGGAACGCGTCGGGAGTGACGATCGTCACTGCATCGAACTCCGCTCCCGCCAGCATGGCTTCGGCGCTGGTGAACGTGTGAGGGATTTTGTGTTTCTTCGCGAATGCCTTGACGCGGTCTGCGTCGACATCGCACGCGGCGACGATCCGGCAGGCCGGGTTTTTTCCGAAGTTTTCCGCGTGCCAGTTGGCCATGCCACCGGTTCCGACGACCGCGAGCCTGACGATTTTTTTTATAGGTGCTTTCATGGGGGAAATCCTTAGCGGAACCCTTCCTTCGGGCGTGCCGCTGCGAAAGGATCATCGGGCAGCGGTTCGAGCGCCGGGGAGTTTGGGCAGACATCGGGAATCCTCACGGTCGGCCGGGCCCAGAGCACTCCGTTGGCAATCACCTTCTGCACCTCGGCCTGGTGGTAGGTGGGGTAGGTCTCGTGGCCGGGGCGGAAATAAAAGACGCGCCCGTTCCCGCGCTGCCAGGTGGCCCCGCTGCGGAAAACCTCGCCGCCGGTGAACCACGAAATAAAGATCAGTTCGTCGGGTTCGGGAATTCCAAACGGCTCGCCATACATCTCCTCGGCCGGGATCTCAAAGTAGTCTCCGATGCCCTGCGTGATCGGGTGATGGGGGGCGATATTCCAGATCCGTTCCTTGTCGGTAGATTCGCGCCACTTGAGCGAGCAGGTCGTCCCCATCAGGGCTTTGAAAATTTTTGCGTAGTGCCCGGAGTGAAGGACGACAAGGCCCATGCCTTCAAGAACCCGTGTTTTGACCTTCGCCACCACGTCGTCGGATACATCGCCGTGAGCCATGTGCCCCCACCAGACGAGCACATCGGTCTTATCGAGGATGTCGCCGCCGAGGCCGTGCTCGCCGTCCTGGTCGAGCCAGGCGGTCGAAACATCGAGCGAAGGGGTTTTCCTCAGCGACTCGGCGATCGCCTCGTGCATGCCGGCGGGATAAATCTCCGCGACTTTGGGATTCTTCTTTTCATGGCGGAACTCGCCCCAGACAACGACTCGTGTTTTGTTTTCCATAGCAGATTTCCGATCATCCTTGTTGAAACACTCCCATGTTGGCAAAAGCAAAAAATGGAAATTCTCCGCGACTTATCAGACTTTTCCGACTTAGCTTTGCCCACATGCCGGACACCGCGCATATTTATTCGGAGCAGTTGGAGTCTGCGATCTCCCGGGTGGCCTCCGGATCGGCGAGAATCGTTGTTCCGGAGTCTGTCGGGCTCCACCGCCGCAGGCCCGGCGCTCACTTCCACCCCACCCCGGAATTCTTTTTGCAAACCGGAGGAGGTTCCGAGTTCGAATGCCCGTCGGGGAAATTCCGTCTGAAAACCGGCGACATTTGCCTCATGCCCGCGGGCGTGCCCCATGCGGAAAAGGCGCTCGACCTGAAGACTCCCTACAGGGTTCTGGTGTTGATGCGCGAGTCGGAGGGGTTCATCGCGTTGCAGGGCACAACGGATACCGCCGGACGCATCCAGAGCACGGACATGCTGGGGTTCGCGAGCGGGGGAGCGGCTTTTCAATGTTTGGATCAGACCGCCAGCGCGCACGCGGTCCGACGCAACCTGCGCCGACAGTATATCCAAGGGCTGACCACAGCATTTTTGGCCGCCATTGTTTCGGAAATCCGCAGCCCGTCGCCACGCACGGGAAAAAAGGGCTCCCCGCTGGTGGTCGAGGCGGAACGGATTGTGAGGGTCGAGATTTCCCGACCGGATCTATCAGTCCAAGCCGTTTCCGACCGGATCGGCTGTTCTCCGGACCATCTGACACGACTGTTTCGGACCGAACACGGGATGTCGCTGGGCGTTTGGATTGCCAAGGAGCGGGTGCAGTTGGCCTGCGATCTTCTCGTGCATCCGGACCACAACATTGCCGAGGTGGGCTGGACGTGCGGATTTGCAAGCCCCTCCTACTTCATCAGGGTTTTCAAGGCTTACACAGGAACCACCCCAAAAGCTTGGAGAATCCAGTCCTCGGGGATGCGGCCAAGCGGGGGAAAGTGAGGGAAAATGTTGGCTCCCGCACCAGGAATTCACTACGCTTACCGAGTGACTTCGCGAAACCTAGTGCTTGCAGCCGCGACCTGCCTGCTTCTCGGAGGATGTGGCAAACCGGTCCCGGTGACCGCCAAACCCACGCCACCAAATTCCATGCATCCAACCCCTACCCCGGTCCCGGTCAACGCCATTCCGGTGGGCGCCTTCCTTCCGCTGAGCGGCAGCGAGGCCGCCTTCGGGCAGGCGGCTGTTGAAGGAATCAAGCTGGCGGTTTCCCAGATCAATGCGGCCGGAGGGCTCGAAAAACGACCGGTCCACCTGATCCTGCGCGACACGAATTCCAAGGGCAGCGAGGCCGCCCGGATTGTCCGGCAGATGGTCACCGAGGACAAGGTGGTTGCGCTCCTCGGGGAAATTGCCTCGGAAAATTCGCTCCAGGCAGCACCCGTCGCGGCAGAGTTGGGAATCCCCATGATCTCTCCGGGCTCGACCCATGCCGATGTCACCAAGGCCGGACCTGGAATTTTCAGGGTCTGTTTCGTGGATCCGTTTCAGGGCCGCGTGATGTCGAAGTTCGCCACTTCGATCGGGGTGACAAAGGCGGCTATTTTGTTCGATCCCGCCGATCCCTACAGCGCCTCATTGGCGCAGAGCTTCGAGCAGGATTTTCTGGCCCGCGGAGGCACGATCACCGCCAAGGAAACCTGCGCCCGTGGTGCCCCGGACTTCGCCGCGCAGTTGGAATCCATAAAAGCCAAACAGCCGGAGGTGATTTTCCTCCCCGTCTATTTCACCCAGGCCGCCTCAATCATCAGGCAAGCCAGGCCGATGGGCATCGACCAGCCGTTCATCGGGACCGACGGATGGGAATCCCCGGAATTTCTCAAGATCGGCGGCGAGGCTGTCAACAACACCTACTTTGCCAGCCACTTCTCAGCGGGCGAACCCTCGGACCGAACCAAGACATTCGTTAATTCCTTCAAATCCGAATACGGGCACGAGCCGCTCGCCCTGGCGGCCCTCGGTTACGATGCCATGAATTTCCTTGCGGATGGCATTCGACGCGCGGCCAGCACCGGGCCAGAGGCGCTCCAAAAAGCCCTCGCCGCGACAAAGGATTTCCCCGGCGTCAGCGGAACGATCACGCTTGATGCCGATCGCAACCCCGCCAAGTCCGCTATCGTCGTCCGTGTGGACGCGGAAAAATTTAACTATCTCGAAACCGTCGCCCCGTAAGCTGGAAGCGCGGAGGAGCGGCGTCAATGCGGGCCCGGTTGGCTCAAACATAAGCGAATCCGCAATCGGGATATTGTGTAGCGCGCTCTGTGAGCGTCGCAAGATGGAGAAGAAATGGGACGGTCACAGACTGCCGTTACAACGCGACCACGAGCGTTGAGGATCAGATCCTCGGCACAAACACGTGAGCCATACCAGCCGCTTTAGCGGCTTCGATGCCGGTTGGGCTGTCCTCGAAGACCACGCAGTCATGCGCGGGCACACCAAGCCTCCTCGCCGCTTCCAGAAAGGGATCCGGAGCCGGTTTCCCCCGGACATAATCCTCCACGCAGACCACCACGTCAAAGAGTTCCGTGATGCCGAGTGCGGCAAGCGTCGCATCCACAAGCTCGTGGTGACCGCCGGAGGCAATGGCCATCGGAGCGGTTCCATAAATGCTTTTTGCGTAATCCAGAACGGCCTGCACAGGAGTGACTTCCTGCACCATCGCGAGGTAGCAGTCTTCCTTCCTGCGGACCGTTTTATCGACATCCAGCGAAAGCCCGAACTTCGCGTTCAACTGCCCGACAATCACATCGGTCGGCTTGCCGCCCCACGCATAAAAAAGCTCCTCGGGAAATGTTCCTCCGAATTCCTCCATCGCCCTCGTCCAAGCGCGGAAATGCAGGGGCATCGTGTCCGCGATCGTGCCGTCACAGTCAAAAATGTATCCGCCAAACCGGCGGGTCGGAAAAGAAATATCCACGCGCGGGAGAATTGATGGAACCGCCCGAACTGTCCACCTCTAATGATTTTACCCGGTCGGCAGAAAGCGGGCGAGCTTCGCGGCCAGTTGATCTTTTTTGAACGGCTTGGAAAGGAAGTCGTCCATGCCTGCGGCGAGGCACAATTCTTTGTGGATGGGTAGCACGTTTGCGGTGAGCGCAATGATAGGCACGCGGGTTGTCCCCGAGAGGGCCTCCAGTTCGCGGATCTTTCTTGTGGCGGACAACCCGTCCATCACCGGCATCTGCATGTCCATGAGGATCGCGGAAACAATTCCGGGGCTGAACGCGTCGACTGCCTCACGCCCGTTTGCGGCATATTTCGCCCGATAGCCAAGAGCTTCGAGCATTTTTCCCGCGAGCGAGGCGTTATCGGAATCGTCTTCGACAACGAGAACCGGATTTTCCGGAGAACACAGCGGCCGACCTGAGGCCAGGCTTGTCCGTGCGAAATGCCGTGTCGATGTTGCTCGGGGGAGATTCGCCACCATTGATCGGGAGACGGAGAGAAAATGTGCTGCCTTGACCGGGAGCCGAGACGACGGTGATCATCCCTCCCATCCCCTCGGCAAGGCGCTGGGATATCGCAAGCCCGAGCCCTGTGCCTTCAAACCGCCGGCTCAGTTTCGAGTCTGCCTGCGTGAACGGTTTGAACAGGTGGCAGATCGTCTCGGGCGGGATCCCGATGCCGGTATCCTGCACGGAGAAATCCAGGCACGGGCGGTCCCCGCCGGTTGCGGGCACCACGCGGAGCACGATCGAACCGCTCTCTGTGAACTTGATCGCGTTTGCGATAAGGTTGATGAGGATCTGGCAGATCCGTCGCGAGTCCCCGGTGATTTCCTCCGGCACCTGGGGATCCACTTCGTAGCGGAATTCGAGCCCTTTGTCTGCGGCGGTTTTCCGGTTGGGGAGGCAGGAAGATTCCACCAGGTCCGCCATTACGACCGGCTCGGCTTCGAACTTCATGTTGCCCTTTTCAATGCTGGAAAAATCGAGGATATCGCTGACGATATGGAGGAGGTGGGAGCCGCTGTTTCTGATTGTCCTGGCATACTCCTTCTGGTCCTCGTCGAGCGGGGTTTCGGCCAGGAGTTCGGCGAATCCGAGCACCCCGTTGAGCGGGGTGCGGAGCTCATGGCTCATGATGGCGAGGAACTCGCTCTTCGCCCGGTTCCCCGCCTCGGCGAGGTTGAGGGCTTCAAGGAGATTCGATTCCATGGCTTTCCGCTGCGTGATATCTTCCTTTACCGCGATGAAATGGACAATTTTTCCCTGATCGTTGTGGACGGGCGAGATCGTGGCCGACTCCCAATAGAGCGAGCCATCTTTGCGCCGGTTGTGAAACTCACCCCGCCAGATTTTTCCGGAGATGATGGTTGTCCAGAGGCATTGGTAAAATGCCGTGTCTTGCTCGCCGGATTTCAGGACTCGGGGATTGTTCCCGATCGCTTCGGCCGTCGTATAGCCCGTGGATTTTTCGAAGGCGGGATTCACGTATTCGATGCGCCCCTTGGTGTCGGTGACGACGACGGTGTTCGCGCTCTGCTCGACGGCTTTCCGGAGGTTCTGCCGTTCCTCCTCTGCCTGCTTGCGCTCGGTGATATCTTCAAAAACCCCCAAAACCCCATAGACCCGACCGCTGCTGTCGGTCAGAGGCACCTTGCTGGTGTCAAACCAGAGGAAGGTTCCCTTCTCGTTGTGAATGGTCTCGGGCATGTGGAACTTCGCGCGATTGCTTTCCATCACCTCCCTGTCGTCTGCGATGTATATCGCGGCATCCTTTCGGGTCCACGGAAAATCAAAATCGGTTTTGCCAACGATCTCCTCCGGCTCGCCAAGGCCAAGAATGCGCGCAAACACGTCATTGCACCCCAGATAAACGCTGTTGCGGTCTTTCCAGAAAACCGCTTGGGGCACAGAATTGAGGATGTGCGCCAACATGTTCCTGCTTTGCCGAACGGCTTCCTCCGCCCGCGCTCGCGCATCCTTGCGGAGAAAGCTCTCCCAACCGAAGCTGATGTCGCCCGCCATCTCGATCAGCAAATCGCGTGCGTCCTCATCAAACGCGCAAGGGGTAACGCTGTAGAGAGTGAGGGCACCAATGGTTTTTCCCTCGATGCATAAGGGAATTGCCGCCGAGGACCGCAAACCGAAAGCCGCGCCGCGTTCGCGCCAAGGCGTGGTCATAGGGTCGTTCTGGAAATCCTGGCACCAGACCGGCCTTCCCTCACGAATCGCGGTGCCCGTCGGGCCACGCCCCAGGGGATCATTGGCATCCAGCACAATCGCGACATCATCCAGATACTCGGTTCCGCTCCCGAATGCGGCCACTTTGAGGACCTCGCCTGTCGCGTCGTCAACCCTGCTGATCCACGCCATTTTCATGCCGCCGAATTCCACCGCGACGCGGCAGATTGTCGGCAGCAATTCCTCCGGGCTCGCGGAGCGCACGATGGCCTGGTTGCTTTGGCTCAGGGCGGCATAGAGCTGGGTCAGGCGAAGAATTCTAGACTCGGTGACCTTGCGTTCGGTGATGTCGTCGAAAACGACGGCGAACCGGCCGGGCTGCGGGCGAAATGCCGTGACTTGGAAATGCTTCTTCTGCCCGCGGCTGTATTCCTCGAATAGCGCCGCTTCGCCGGTCAGTGCGACCCGCCCATATCGCTCGATCCAGACCGGTTCCGTCTCAGGCAGGACCTCCATCACGGTCCGGCCCACCACGTCGGCGGCACGAAGGCCCGTTATGCATTCGAACGCGGGATTGACGGATAGAAACCGGTAGTCGGTCGGATTCCCGGTGTCATCGCAGATGATTTCGTGCAAAGCGAACCCGTCGAGCATGTGATCGAAAAGCAGGCGATACGTCTCCTGCGTCTCCGCTTGTCCTCCTCGCGCCCTGACGAGATTCAAGGCAAGCCCGGCCTGGCGATGCCGGTAGAATAATGCGACAAGGCTGGCGGTCAGCAGGAGCAGCAGCCCGACAACACCTGCGTGGGAGAGCGCTTCGACAAGTGTTTCCTCCTTCTCGACGTGGAAATACCCGTAGCTCACCAGCACGAGCGCCAGGAAAACGAACACAGAAAACGCTAACGCCGTCAGGCGCGCTCTTCGGTCGGGTGAAAAAAATCGGGCGCTCATGAGGTCCTTCCTCCGGCAGGCAGTCGTCGGAAGAGGGTTTTTATCGGTGGGAACGATAATTCAATGCTGAGCCCGCTCCGGCGATTTTACCAACTATTTTTGAATCGGAAAACCTCGCCGGGCGGAGGCCTGTTTAACATATTGGCATGACAAACGCATCGCGGCAGTTATGATGCCAGTCAAATTTCAACCATCCTAGTGACAACCTCCAATCCACCAAGCATCACCAACTCCGGCGCGCGGGCCGACCTGAGGCCGGAACACATCCGCGACGCGGTGATCCGCCTCGCGGGCAATTCGCAGGACGGGATCCAGAGCGCGGGCGCCCTGCTCGCCCGCCTTGCCGGACGAAGCTCGCAGGATGTGATGACCTACATGACGATCCCGTCCACGATTTCGGGCGGCCCCTCGCTTTTCCAAGTGCGCATCGGCACGGGTGATGTTTTGTCCCCGGGCGACGAGGCGGATTTTCTCGTCGCGTTTTACCAGCACAGCTACGAGGACAACATCGGCTTCCTGCGCGAGGGCGGAGTGCTTCTTTACGACTCGGACCATGTCCAGCCCGACACCGACGACAAACGATTCGTCTATGTCGGCATCCCGATCACCGGGCTGACGGTCGAGGCTCTCGGCGGCACGGCAAAGGACAAGGGAAAGAACGTCTTTGTGCTCGGCTTGCTCGCGAAGATTTTCGATCTCGATCTCGAAAAAATGCAGCGTCTTCTCCGGGAAAAATTCGGAGGCAAAAATGAAAGCGTTCTGAACACCGCGCTGATGGCGTTCCAGGCAGGCTATGCCTACCCGGTCGGCAACGTGCTCTCGACCCGCTACCAGTTCGAACCGTCCGAGAACACCGGCGGTCGGGCTCAGGTGACGATGGACGGCAACCAGGCTATCGCCTATGGCCTGATCGCAGCTGGCGTGCGCTACGGCGCAGCATATCCGATCACTCCGTGGACAACCGTCATGGAAATCCTGCGCGCCGAGCTGCCGAAATATGGGGGGCTTTTTGTGCAGTGCGAAGACGAGATCGGGGCGGTGTCGATGGCGCTCGGTTTTTCGTATTCCGGCCATCTGGCGATCACGGGGAGTTCCGGCCCCGGAATTTCGCTCAAGACCGAGGCGATCGGCTGGGCGACGATGGCGGAGATGCCGCTCATCATCGTGAACGTCCAGCGCGGAGGCCCGAGCACCGGCCTTCCCACGAATGTCGAACAGAGCGACCTCTACCAGGCGATCTTCGGCGGCCACGGCGACAGCCCACGCGTCGTGCTCGCGCCCTCGTCTGTCGAGGATTGTTTCTACATCGCGCTCGAAGCGGCGCGCATCGCGCGGAATTACAGCACGCCGGTTTTCATCCTCAGCGACGCCTCGCTGGCCACCCGGATTCAGGCTTTTGACGAGCCTGAGCTGAAAAGCCTGATGGTGGAGTTCCGGCCGAACCTTACGCCTCGAGAGCCGCTGTTCAAACCTTACCCGCTCGATGCGCTCACCCAGCACGCGCCTCCCGGCACCAAGATGCTCGGAGGAATCTATCCCACTGTCACCGGCCTCGAACACGACGAGATGGGCCACCCGACCGGCAGCCCGAAACTGCACACTGCCATGACCGCAAAGCGCCGGAACAAGATGCAGCGGCTCGCCGCGGAAATTCCTGTGCCGGAGGTGTTCGGAGACCCGGAGGGCGAGGCGCTGATCGTCGGCTGGGGTTCCACCTACGGCCCGATTTACGAGGCGGTAAAAACCGCGCGCGAGGCGGGCGAAAGCCTCTCCGCCCTGCACCTGCGCCACCTGAACCCACTGCCGAACGGCCTTGAAAAGATCTTCGCGAAATTCCGCCGCATCATCGTCGCCGAGATGAACGACCAGGGAACCTACGGCTACGGCCAGCTCGCCACGATTCTGCGGGCTCGCTATTGCGACCCGAAAATCCGGAGTCTGAACAAGACCAGCGGCCGGACATTCCATGTGAAAGAAATCCTCGAAGGAGTTTTGAAATGAGCGCGACCACCACCGACTGTCCTCCTCCGGACAAGCTGACAAAGAAAGCCCTTACCGCCGACCATCCGACTTGGTGTCCAGGATGCGGCGACTTTGCCGTGCTGTCCTCGTTCCAAAAATTGCTCGAGCGACGGCAGCTCGCGCACGAAAGCATCGTGACGCTGGCCGGCATCGGCTGCTCGTCCAGGTTCCCTTACTTCGTGAACACACACGGCGGGCATTTCATCCACGGGCGGGCGGTGCCGCTCGCCTCGGGGGTGAGCCTCGCGAGGCCCGACCTCCACGTGTTTCTCTTCGGCGGCGACGGCGACGCATTTTCCATCGGGGGCAACCACCTCGAACACGGCGCGCGCAAGAACATCAACCTGACCTACGTCATCATGGACAACTTCGTCTATGGCCTGACAAAAAAGCAGACCTCGCCGACCTCGCCGGTAGGTTTCAAATCAAAAACCGACCCGAACGGCGCCGTGGACCAGCCGGTCAACCCGATCAAAAAACTCATCACAGCGGGCGCGACATTCGTCGCTCGCTCGCACGCAACCCAAGTCAACCACATGATCGCGATGATGGAGCGCGCGATGGACCACCCCGGGTTTTCTGTTGTCGAAATCCTCTCCGAGTGCGTGGAGTTTTTTCCAGGCGCATTCGATGCCGGAAATCCCCGCAAGGGCGGAGCGTTCCCCCTGATCGACGAGAAAAAATGGGACGGCAGCCCCGCGGACGAGGCTCGGCACGACACCACGGACGAGTTCGCGGCCTACAGGCTAGCCGGCCTCCCCTTCCCGGGCTGCTTCGGCGTCTTCTACGAGAGTGACCGCCCGACAAAAAATACCCTCGAAGCGCAATGGGTCGGAACCGTGCAGGCCAAACTCGGCGAAACCACCTCCCTGGAAATTCTGCAAAAAACATTCAACCGGATGAAATGATCCCCGCCCGCCGGCCTCCTTGGCGGACTGCGCCGGCACCTGGAAAAAATTATCATCGCTTGAATCCCGGCATCGTGCTCATGATGCTTGGAACAAAGGCTGTTTTCCGGACATGCTCAAAAAAGTCGTCCTCACGAACATATATACGTCCAAGTCCACCGATGTCATCGTGGACACGGATGATGATACGAAAGCCGTCCTTGGATCGGGGAAAGCCCCCAACGAGTCCGCGCTCGTCACCGATATCGGGGGGCTCGATGAGTCCATTTACCGGCTGACCGGGGTAAAGCCCGGCCTGGATGAGGCGGTTTCTTTGTTCAGCGGCATGGCCCGCTGTCTGGAGAGAAATATCTCAACGATCAAAAGCTTGGAACTCATGGCCGCCCGTCTCAAGTCCCCGCGGTATCGAGGGGCGGTAGCAGACATCTCCCACCACATCCTCTCCGGCGACAAATTGAGCGACTGCTTCGCCATGCATCCGGACCTCTTTTCCAGCGACGTGGTGGCGCTGCTGCACGCCGGCGAGGAATCCGGACAGATCGCTGCGGTCTTCAAGCAGATTGCCCACGGCCAAGGCAAATCCCAGAAAATTCTCCGCAAACTCCGCGCGGGAATGATCTATCCCTGCATCGTTGTGGTTTTGGCGCTTGCGGTGGTCATCATCATGGCCTTCACGCTCATCCCCGCGATTTCAAAACTGTATATTTCCATGCACGCCACGCTACCGCTGGCGACCAAAATTCTCATGGCCTTCTCGAACATCCTCCTGAAGCAACCTTGGATGGCGGCCATTCCGATCATCGCTCTGATGGTGTTTTTCAAGTATTGGCCGAAAATTTACCGGAAGCCGCTCGTGCAGATCACCCTCTCCCACACACCGATCGTGGGGAATATCATCCGCAAATCGGCGGCAATGGTAAGCTTCCGCACGCTGGCCCTCCTGCTTCATGCGAATGTCCGGATTGCTACAGCGCTTGAGATTACCGCCAAGAGCTCAAACCATATTGAATTTGAAAACTTCTTTCTCACAATCAGAGACCATATCGCCGAGGGGCTCTCGCTTCCGGAGAGCTTTCTCATGGAGTCCCACCGACTCGGACCCGACGGCCGCATGGTGGCCGCTGTCGTTCAGATGGCGGGAGAAACCGGGGGAGTAAATGAGATGCTGGATGAACTTGCCACCGACTACGAAGAGGATCTCGATGTCATTGCGAACTCGATTGACAAAATCCTTGAGCCGGTTGTGCTCGTGATGCTGGGCTGTATCGTCGGCGGTCTTGTCTATGCAATCTACGGCCCGATTTTCAATCTCAGCAAAGTGATCCTCCCGCACAAAGAAACTTCCCCGCCTGCGGCTGCGGCTCCGCCCTGAGAGCATGACGGGCGAATCGGAATCCTCTCCCGGACAGTCGTCCTCCGAGCCCCGGAATCGCGGAGGATTAATTGCGAAGATTTTTCAGTTGCCTGGCCAGAGTGTTTACTCGAAGGCCCTCACCCTGTTCGTGGTTTTCTCACTTCTGCTGGGCGTGGCGGTGGTGCTCCTGACCTCGGAAATCATCCTTCGCGAATTCAAAGAAACCGAGCGCCAGGAAATGGTCGGCACCCTCCAGCGGTTCGCGCTGATGCTGGCGAGAGAAACCCGCCCGATCGAGATTTCTCTGGCAGATTGGTTTCAACGGAACAATCCATCCGACGGGGGGCGGTTGGTTCTGCCCCAAACCGGTGCAGTAGGTGCCATGCAGTTGGATTTTCTCTCCGTCGCAGATTCCTACGGCCAGATCCAGAGCACGGTTTTCCGTGATGCGTCCGCCCGTCGGAGCTATCTGCAATCCCCGCCTTGGCCGCAGTGGGTCTTTAGCGGCCCGGAAGTCCGGCTTCCCAAGGCCGGTTTTGTTCTCATGGGAGACTCCCTCACCGCCATCGCCTGTTTGGACGCCGGCGACGGGAGGTGCCTCGCGGGCGGGCGGATTTTTGACTCTGAGTCGCTCTCCTTCCTCGAGGGGATGTTCGGGGCCCGGGTGGTCTTCAAGCCACTGCGTTCGGTGAATGTCGCCGGAGAGAACGATCCGCTCTTGATCATGCTGGCACGCAACGAGTTTTTCGTGCGGGCCACTGGCGACAATGAGCTCGTGGGACACATCCTGATCCGCGGAATCAACGGCAATCCGATCGGGGAGGTCCAGCTCACACAGGGACGCCCGCTCTATGTCGAGGGGCTCCAGGCCGTGCAAATCTTCCTGACGATCCTGACACTCGCCAGCGGAACTCTGTTTGTCGTCATGTGGCTGCTTCTGGACCGGACGATTCTCAACCGGATCCGGGATCTCACGAGAAAGGTTGAGAACGAAAAGGATACCCTTCCGCTGCGTCTGGATTTCAAGGGGAGCGACGAGTTGGCCACCCTGGCGCGCAGGATCGAGGATTTGGCGCTTCAACTCGACCGCGCCCGCTGGAGCTACCGCGCGGTTGTCGAGGACCAGAATGAAATCATCTGCCGGTTCACACCCGGATTTGCCATCACCTTCTCCAACGGTGTTTTCCGGCGAACGTTCCCGCACGATTCGGAGAAGGTCTCGTTTCTCAAGGAATGCCTGCCCACCACGACGTTCGAACTGCTCACGAAAAAATTCGAGCAGCTCGCGCCGGCGCAGCCGATCGAGACATTCCTGCACCAAATCCTCAACGAAGACGCCATCAGCCTCTGGCTGCGCAGCACGCTCCGGGCGAATTTCCTCGCAGACGGAACCTGTGCCGGAGGCCAGTGGGTTGCCGCAGACATCACTTCCCAGATCCAGGCCCAGCAGCGCCTGCAGGACTCCGAACGGCAGTTGCGTACGCTCTCGAGCCGCCTGCTGCGCCTGCAGGATGACGAACGCCGGAAAATCGCGCGCGAGCTTCACGATTCCACCGCGCAGAGCCTCTCCGCGCTCGAAATGAACATGAGCCTGCTCGAACCGGTGGTGGGCGATGAATACATGCAGCGGATCGTCGCCGAGACGCGGCAGATCGCGCGGGATTGCTGCCTGGAACTGAGGACGATTTCCTATCTTCTTCACCCCCCGCTGCTGGATGAAGTGGGGCTTTCGTTCGCCATCGAGTGGTTTGCGGACGGATTTACGAAACGGACCTCCATCGAGGTCATCCCCCGGATTATGCCCGACTTTCCCCGCTTGGATTCCGAGGTGGAAACCACGCTCTTCCGAATCATCCAGGAAGCGATGAGTAATATTTACCGTCATTCCGGCGCAACCCGGACATGGATTACCCTGAACAAACGGGGCGCCTCGATCGAACTGGAAATCCGGGACAACGGGTCCGGATTTCCGGAGGGAGACGGGACAAAAGGAGGCGCGTCCGGCGGCGTCGGTCTCGCCGGCATGAGGGAAAGGCTTGCCGAACTCGGCGGACAGTTAAAGATTCGCTCCTCCCCATACGGAGTGAGTATCGTTGCCCACATCGCCCATCATGTCCCACACGAAAAAACGAATCCTGATAGCTGATGACCACGAGATCGTCCGGCACGGCGTCCGCAACCTGATTGCCAGCGTCCCGGAATACGAGTGTTGCGCGGAGGCCACGACCGGGCGCGACGCGGTCCGGCTCGCCCAGGAACTCCAGCCGGATGTCGCGATCCTCGACATCAGCATGCCGGAACTTAACGGAATCGAGGCGGCGCGCCAGATCCTGAAAGTCTGCCCGCAGACGAAGATCCTGATTTTCACCGTGCACGATGCGGAGCGTCTGGTCTATGAGGTTTTCCACGCCGGGGCACACGGATACATCCTCAAATCCGATGCCGGGCGGCACCTTCTCACCGCGATTGAGAGCGTTCTCGGGGGAAGGCACTATTTCAGCTCGCAGGTCTCCGAAGTCCTCTTCGAGAGTTTCCAGAGGAAAGACATGCCCCACGCCACGGTGGATGAGGGCAGCAAGCCCACATCGCGCGAACGTGAAATCATCCAGCTTCTCGCCGAGGGGCGCAGCAACAAGGAGGTGGCAACCGCCCTCGGGATCAGCGTCAAAACCGCCGAAACCCACCGGGCCACCGTCATGCGCAAGCTCGGGCTTCACTCGATCGGCGAACTCGTCCGGTATGCGATCCGGAACAATATCATCCAGGCGTAAGCCCGGGCTTCAGAGCAATTCGGCGATCTGCACGGCGTTGAGTGCTGCCCCTTTGAGGAGCTGGTCGCCGCAAACCCAGAAGGCCAGGCCGTTCTCCAACGCGCAATCCAGCCTCAAGCGTCCCACGACGCAATCGTCATGGCCGGCGCAGGTTAATGGCATGGGATATCCCTCCTCCATGATCCGCACGCCCGGCGATTGCCGGAGGGCTTCTGCGGCCTCACCGAGACCGACCGGCCGGTCGAATTCGGCGCTCACGGCCACCGAGTGGGCTCGATAAACCGGCACCCGCACACAGGTCACCGAGGCCTTGAAAGTAGGAAGGTGCATGATCCTTCTCCCCTCGTTCTGCATCTTCATCTCTTCTTTTGTGTATCCGGTCTCGAGGAACGAATCCACCTGCGGGATGACGTTGAAAGCGATCTGGTGCGGAAACACCTCATGCCGGAACTCGCGCCCCTTGGCGAGCGCTTCCACCTGCTGGCGCAGTTCATCGAGGGCTCTTGCCCCGGCACCCGAAACGGCCTGATAGCTGGAGGCAAAGATCCGCTTCACCCGGAATTTCTTGTGCAGCGGGTGCAGTGCCATGAGCGTGATGGCCGTCGTGCAGTTCGGATTGGCGATGATCCCCAAGTGATGTTTGATGTCTCCGCCGTTGATCTCCGGCACGACGAGCGGCACGGACTCCGACATGCGGAATGCGGAGGAGTTATCAACAACCACCGCCCCGGACTGGACCGCCACGGGCGCGAATTCTTTGGAAATTCCAGACCCCGCGCTGAAAAGGGCAACATCGATTCCCTCGAACGAGTTCATGCCCAGCGTCTCGATCACGACATCCTCTCCGCGGAACTCCAGGGTCTTCCCGGCGGAACGCGAGGAGGCAAGGAGCCTGAGCTGGGAAACGGGAAACTGGCGGCGTTCCATCACGCGAAGCATCTCGACGCCCACGGCACCGGATGCACCAACGATTGCTACTCGGAAAGATTTGGACATAATTGAAAGTATGGCTGCCAACGACAATATCCACCCAGGCTGTTCGCTCAGGGTGGACGTGGCGCGACAGACTCTTTATCTTCTCTCGAATGGCGTCGCGGTCAAGTCCTGGCCTGTCTCGACTTCAAAATTCGGTCTCGGTTCCGAGCCCGGAAGTTTTAAAACCCCCCTCGGGCGATTCCGGATCTGCGAGAAAATCGGGGGAGCGGCCCCGGCTTGGTCGGTTTTCAAAAGCCGTCTGCCGACCGGCGAAATCGCCTCCCCGGGCGGAGAGGAAGACGGTGTGCTCACCCGCATCCTCTGGCTCGAAGGGCTTGAGGATTCGAATCGGAATACCCGTGAGCGCTACGTGTATATTCACGGCACCAACCAGGAGCACCTGATCGGGCAGCCAGCCAGCCACGGATGCATCCGGCTTCGCAACGAAGATGTCATGGTACTGTTCTCCCTCGTTCCGGAAGGCACCGAAGTCGAGATCGCCTGAATGGAGCGGGAAACCTTGCCTCCGAACTGCGGGCCTGATTTTCTCAGGTGCAGACATGAGCGAGGTGTATTCAGCGGATGATCTGATTGGCGGGGGCGAGGTATTCTTCGATTTGAATCCTCCGGCCCGTCTCGGCGTTTTCGGGGATCCGGTCGCGCATTCGAAGTCGCCCGTGTTCCACAACGCCGCCCTGCGATCCGCGGGCATCGACGCGAGCTACGTCCGCATCCATGTTCCCGCGGAGAAAGCACAGGCCGCGTTCCGGGCGCTTCCGATGGCCGGGTTTCTAGGAGCCAATGTCACGATACCACACAAAGCCGCCGCGCTGGCGGCGGTTGACGAAGCCGACGAGTATGCCCGGAGGTCCGGCAGCGTGAACACCGTCGTTGTTCAAGGCGACCGGCTGCTGGGCTTCAACACCGATGGACCGGGGCTGGTCCGCGCGATCCGCGAGGAGTTTTCCGTGGACCTTCACGATCTCCGCGTAGTCCTGCTCGGCGCCGGAGGCGGCGCGGGAAGGGCGATCGCGGTCCAGTGCGCGATGGAATCCTGCGAGCGCCTCGTGCTGGTCAACCGGACGCTTGAAAAGGCGCAAGCGCTTGCCTCCGAGCTGGCTTCCTCGTTTCAAACCGACCGGCTCGTCGGTCCGGTCGAAAGGATCCAAGCGATCCCTTTCGAGGAGTCGGCGCTCCGCCTGCAGCTTGCCCATGCGGACATTGTCATCAACGCCACCTCCGTGGGAATGCGCCGGACGGACCCGCCACTGATCCCCTCCTCCTTGATAACCCCGAACCTCCTGTTTTACGACACGGTGTATTCCTCGGGAAAATCCCGCCTACTGGAAGATGCATCGGCGGCCGGAGCCCGCTTCGCCAACGGTCTCGGCATGCTGCTTCACCAGGGGGCTCTTTCCTTCGAGATTTGGTTCAACCGCCCCGCCCCACTGGAGGTCATGCGGCAGGCACTCACCTCACTTCCATGATCGTCTCCATCGCCAGCACACAATTCGTGTTTCTCGCGCTGGGCATGCTCGCGATGAATGTCCTCCTCAAAGCCGGCGGATACGCACCGAACGTAGCGGGAACTTTTCCGCCACTCGCCATCACCCTCGCCCATCAAGGGCTGTGGCTGTTTTGCGCACCGCTTGCCTGGGTTGCCTTCGCGACGATGTGCCTGCATTTCAGGAATGCGGTGCTGAACGAAACCACGGCGCGGGCAACCGGCGTCGTTGTCGCTGCGGCGATCTTTGTGACCTTCGTTTACGCGGGCTCGCTGTTTTTCTAGCGAACCTGAGTTTGCTCGATCAGCGTTCGACCCATCTCGACAGCCTCTCGGGAATCCCCCGCAACACTTGCAAACTGCGCGAGCCTGTGAGTCACGACAGGAAGAAACACCGATTGCACGTCGTCGGGAATCACATGAGCGCGTCCGTTCAGCATGGCAAACGACTGCGAGGCACGCTGCAAACCGAGACCGGCCCGCGGGGAAAGGGTCCATCCGCGGCCGCTCGCCGATTCGCAGAGATCAAGGATATACTCGGCGACCGAATCCGAGACATGGATCTTCGCCGCCTCGCCCTGCCATCGCAAAAGATCCGCTGGAGTCGAGAGGTTTTGCAGGGTTTGAAAATCGAAGGTGAGACTCCCTCCCCGCGCGCGGTCGCGCACGAGCAGTTTCAGTTGGGTCGTGCGCTCAGGAGGCCCCAGTTCGATCCGCATGAGAAAGCGGTCGACCTGCGACTCCGGCAGCGCGGCCGTTCCCGCCTGGTCGCGGGGATTCTGGGTGCCGATAAAAAAGAACGGTTCCGGAAGCGGGTAAGTATGCCCTTCGATCGTGACCTCGTGCTCGTCCATCGCTTGGAGTGCCGCGCTCTGCGTGCGGGGCGATGCGCGGTTGAGTTCGTCACCGAGAACAAGCTGCGCAAAAATCGGGCCGCGGTGAAACGTGAACACCTGCCTCGAAGCATCGAAGACCTGGCTCCCAAGAATGTCGGAGGGCAAAAGGTCGTTCGTAAACTGCACCCGCTTGAAATCCAGCCCGAGCACGTGGGCCAGAACTTTCACCAGAGTAGTCTTGCCGACACCCGGAACATCCTCGATGAGCAGGTTGCCGCCAGAGAGCAAGCAGCAGAGCGCCAACTCCAACTCCCGCTCGCGGTCAACCAGCGCCCGCCCGGCCTCGGCATGAAACTCCTTGAGAAATGCTCGCATCCCAAGCACCTCAATACACGGGAATACGAACAGTTTCCACCATTACCGGACCGGGGGAACCCGGTTCGATTAGAACATCTGCCGAACCGATTTCCGAAATGGAGAGATGCCGCCGTCCCTTGATACGCGCATAAACCTTCTTCTTGGCCCCTCCGCGAATCACGCTATCACCGCGTGATGATCGAACTGCCACACCGCGAAAAGGTGCTCGTCGCCGGATTCGTTTCAATTTTTGCTGAGCTTCGGAGTCGGACACTTTTTGGCGTTTGACTCCTGTCCGACGCATTTTCACTGATCAACCATTCAGTCAGACCTCCGGACTCCAAGAAACGGGCGAAGCGGAATCAGCACTTTGGCCAAATCCAGATTCCGTTTTTTGGAAGGGTGATTTTATGAAGTTTGCCGTTGAGGCGGACGAAAAAGGGGGTCCCGTCACGCGAGTGAATCGAGGCTGTGGTGAGTTTGTCGGAGTTCCATTCGAGCGAGACATCGAAGCCACCTCGGGCGCAGAGACCGACGACCTTGCCCGCTGGCCATGCTGTCGGCAAGGCGGGCAAAAGCTCCAACACGTCGATGTTGTTCCTGCGGTTATGGCTTTGCAGGAGCATTTCGGCGATGCCGGCAGTGCAGCCGAAGTTACCATCTATCTGGAACGGCGGGTGTGCATCGAACAGATTCGGGTAAAGTCCGCCCGCGTTGCCCTTCTGGGGGCTTAGAAGTTCTCGCATGACAGCGTGGGCATGGTTGCCGTCTTGCAGGCGGGCCCAGAAGTTAATTTTCCAGGCCCGGCTCCAACCGGTTCCGCCATCGCCACGGGCGCTGAGCGAAATCCGGGCGGCGTTGGCCAGTTTGGGCGTGGCAAGCACGCTGATTTGCCGGCCGGGATGGACCGCAAATAGGTGGGACACGTGGCGGTGGTGATCAGTCGGGCTGTCCACATCCTGCATCCATTCCTGCAATTGCCCCCACTTGCCGATTTGGGGGCCGAGTAGCTTCGCCCGCATCGCCATTGCCTTGGCCCGGTAGCTGGCGTCCACACCAAGCGCCCCGGCGGCCTCGATGTAGTTGGTGAACAAATCCCAAATGATTTGCTGGTCATAGGAAGCGCCGGGCTGGGCGCTGCGGTCGCTTTCGTCGAGTTTGATGCTTCCGTCCGCCTGTTTGACCGGACCATGTTCGGGTGACCAGCCGGTGGGCGTGATCAAGGAACCATCGGGTGTTGCGACCAGATAATCCTCCCAGTATTCACACAGTTCCTTGAGTGCGGGGTAGGCGATAGTTCTCAGAAATTCCTTGTCGCCGCCGAAGGCGTAACGTGACCAGAGGTGCTGGGTCATCCAGGCGCTGCCGGGACGATGGATAACCCAAGTCGAGTAACCCCCCATCGGGTTATTGGTGCCGTAGGCGATCCAACCACGTTTGGCAGCGATGGCGGGCTGCTCGTTTTGCTTTCGCACCGTGGCGAGATTTGTCAGCCAATCGATATACGGTTCCATGCACTCGCCGAGGCTGGTGGTTTCGGCCAGCCAGTAATTCATCTCGATGTTGATATCGGTGGTATAGCCGGAGTACCACGCAGGCTTCAGATCCATGTTCCAAATGCCCTGCAAGTTTGCCGGCAGGCCACCCGGACGGGAGCTGCTGATTAACAAATAGCGGCCATATTGAAATAAGAGCGCCTCGAAACCAGGATCCTTGGTGCCATTGCCGTAGTCAGCGTGGCGATCTGCTGTCGGGCGATCATCGGCAGGAGATGCCAGATCGAGCGAGACGCGTTGATACAGGGCTTGATAGTCGGCGATATGGTTGCGCTTGAGATCGTCGTAGGTTATTTGGGAGGCGTGTGCGATCCGTTGATCGAGTGCCGCGGCCGGATCCTCGCCACGCCAAGTCTTGGATGGACTGTTAAAAAAGCTGGTGCCGGCCACCAGCAGGATCGTGATGCTGTCGGCCATGTTGATTTGAATACTCCCGCTAACGGTCTCGACCGTGCCGCCATCATTCAACACGCCCACCTGTGCCCGATAGACCAGACCGTTGGATAGTCGGCCGCTGGAACTGATGTTGTCCGCCGTGGCGGTTATGGCGGCCTGATGGGCGTCGGTCAGACGAAGCGTTCCACTGAGCGCGCCGGGACGGTCCGCGGTGAGGCGGATCACCATGACTTGATCCGGATAACTGGAAAAAATCTCGCGCCGGTAGTTGACGCCGCCAGCCGTGTAGGTGAGGCGGTGGACAGCATCGTCTAGCGAAAGCTCACGCCGGTAGGCAGTCGGAGGGCCGGCGGCGGAACCGGCGAAATCAATATAGAGATCCCCCCAAGGCTGATAGCTGCCCATTTGTGTTTGGTCGCCGCTCCAGAGGGTGGACTCATTGAACTGAACGTGCTCCTGGTCCACGCCACTGAAAATCATTCCGCCAAGACTACCGTTGCCAACCGGCAAGGCCTGCACCCATTCGGCGGCAGGCTCGGTATACCACAGAGTTTGCGCGGCAGGCCGATCTGTGGGGACGCATGGGTTCTCAGCTGGCATGGATGGCGTTGAAGAAAAGGCAAATGGGGGCAGGAGAATCAGATCAAAGCAAGGGAGAAATTCGCGCAAGTATGAGGAGGTAAGGAACGAAACCAAGTGGGGAAGCGCAAATTGGCAGCAGCCATGGCAGGGCGTGGAGCAAAAGGTTTGGAAAAATCAGTGGAGGCGGTGGGAGTCGTCGGCTTTTTGCGTCAACCAGCCCCTTGCACGATCGGGGAATCGCGCTATCGTCGCGGGATGTTCGAACTGACGCGCCGCGAAAAGGTGCTCATCGCCGGATTCATTTTTATTTTTTTGCTTGGCTTCGGAGTGAGGCAATGGCGGGATTCCGCCGCGTTTGACTCCCGTCCGACGCAAGCTCCCTGATTTACCATTCATGCAAACCACTGGATTCCACGAAGCGGTCGAAGCGGTTTCCCGCGACGACAAGCGATACCACCCCGAGGCGTATATTTTCCTGCGCGATTCGCTGGAGGCTGCTCTCAAGCGGCGGAAAAAGGCGACGAAAGGGGCGGGCGGGCACGTTGCCGCGGCGGAGCTTCTCGAAGGGTTCCGGGTCCATGCGCTCGGAGAATTCGGCCCCATGACCATGACGGTTCTCGATTACTGGGGGGTGAGGTGCTCCGAGGATATCGGACATATGGTTTTCAATCTCGTGCAGGCGGGGGTTTTCGGAAAGACCGACGAAGACACGCTGGAGAGCTTCGCCGGAGGATTCGATTTTCACGGCGCATTCGTGATCCCCTTCCGTTCCGGGCAAAATCCTTTGAACGCACCGGGGCCGGATGAGGTCCGAAGTGGGGAATGAAAGTTTTATTGATGCTCGCCACCCTCGCCGCCACGTCTGCCCAAGGCTTTTCTGCCAAGGCACCCACTCTTCCGGACTCGAAAGCCCGGGTTTTCACCTATGAAAATGGCCTGACGCTGATTGTTGACGAGAACCGCAGTGCACCCGTGGCCAGCGTCCAGGCCTGGTGCGGAACCGGCAGCGTCCACGAGGGCGAATTGATGGGCGCGGGGCTCTCGCATATCCTCGAGCACATGCTCTTCAAGGGGACGGAGTCGCGCCCGCCCGGAGCCATTGCTCGCGAGGTCCAGAACCTTGGCGGCTACATCAACGCCTACACTTCGTTTGACCGGACGGTTTTTTGGATTGATGTCCCAGCCGATGGAGCCTCGGCGGCGGTGGCAATCCTCGCGGATGCGACGATGAATGCCACGCTTCCCGAGCAGGAATACACCAAGGAGCAGGAGGTGATCCGCCGCGAGTTCGCCATGGGGTTTGATGATCCGGGCCGCCAGAGCTCCCAACTCATGCTCAAGACGGTTTTCACGGAAAGCCCGCTTCGCCACCCGGTGATCGGCTACCTCGATGTTTACAACAAGCTCACGCGCGACGATGTCCTGCGTTACTACAAGGCGCGCTATGTGCCGAACAACCTGACGTTCGTCGTCACCGGCGATGTCGATGCCGACAAGATCCACGATGAGGTGGGGAAATTGTTTGAAACCCAGCCGCGGCGCGCACTCGAACCGGTCTATGTCGCCACCGAGCCCCCGCAACTCGGACGCCGGGATGCGCACGAGGAATTTCCGACCGAGCTCACCCGTCTCACGCTCGCGTGGAGGGTTCCTGGCCTCACGAATCCCGACACCCCGGCGCTCGATCTGCTCGGGGAAATCCTCGGGTCCGGACGCAGCTCGCTCCTGAACACCGACATCCGCGAACGAAAACAGCTCGCCCACAGCGTGTCGGCCGGAATGATGTCGATGCAGAACGAGGGGGTTTTCGTCATCCAGGCCGTGACCGATCCGGACAAGCGCGAGGCCGTCGAGAAGGAATCGCTCCAGATCCTCGATGGGATCAAGACCAAAGGGGTTTCCGACTCCGAGCTCGACCGCGCCCGGCGTTCCCTGCTCACCAGCCAGCTCAACGCCCTCACGACCGCGCGCGGGATTGCCTCCGATCTCGGCTCGAACTGGCTGCTCGCCCGCAATCTCAACTTCAGCAAGGAATACCTCGACGCCATCGGGAAGGTGACCGCTGCAGACGTGAAGAGGGTCGCCAACGAATACCTCCGCCCCGACCATCTGAACTCGACCTCGATCAACCCTCCGGGAACGCTCGAAAAAAATGACAAGGCAGCCGCTGAGCTTCCCTCGGTGCAGGTCCGGAAATTCACGCTCTCGAACAGCCTGCGCCTGCTGGTCCGCGAGGATCCCCGGCTGCCTCTTGTCTCGATCAGCGCGGTGTTCCGCGGGGGACTGCTCGCCGAGACGAAGGATACCAACGGCCTCACCAAGCTCTTTACGAAGGCGCTTCTCAAAGGCACCAAGTCCCGCACCGCCGAACAGATCGCCGAACAGATCGAGAACACCGGCGGCAGCATTTCCTCCGACAGCGGCAACAACAGCTTCGGCGTCTCGGTGGACGTCCTGCAGCCGGATGTCGCCAAAGGCCTGGAGATTCTCGCCGATGTCCTGATCAACCCACTCTTCCCCGAGCGCGAGGTGAACCTCGAAAAGCAGAGCCTCCTCGCCGGGATCAAGGCGGAAGACGAGCAGCCGACAGCCGTTGGCAGGAATCTTGTCCGCGAACACCTGTTCGGATCGCACCCCTACTCCTTGCGGAACGCGGGTGCGGCCGAATCCGTTTCCACCCTGACCTCCGCCCAGCTCCGGGCGTTCCAGAAAGATTACGTGACGGCGAACAACGGGGTCATCAGCGTCTTCGGCGATGTCAAAGCGGACGAGGTGAAGTCGCTCGTCGAAAAATATTTCGCGGCAATGCCATCCGGCCGGCTCGCATTTGAAAATCCCCCCGTTCCTGCTCCCGTCACTGCAGCGGCTCCGGTGGGTGCTCACCTCGACAAGCAGCAGGGGATCGTGATGGTCGGCTTCCAGAGCGTCGCGGTGAACGACCCCGACCGCGCGGCGCTCGAGTTGATCAATGAGGCTTCCAATGACCTCGGCTCGCGGTTCTTCAACCGCATCCGCGAAAAAATGGGCTTGGCCTACTTTGTCGGGGCCGCCCAGTTCTACGGCCTCGCCCCCGGCGCGTTCATCTTCTACCTCGGCACCGATCCCAAAAAGGTCGAGCCCGTCACGAAGGAACTCCGCGATGAAATATCGCTTCTCGCGAAGGACGGACTCACGGAGGACGAACTCCAGCGCGCAAAGAAAAAGCTCATCGGGGCCGAGGCGATCCGGAACCAGAGCAACGAGGCGCTCGCAGCGACATGCGCCACAGACGAGCTGATGGGCACCGGATACGACGATTTTACCCGCCGAAAGGAAGAGCTCGAAAAAATCTCTCTCGACGACATCCGGCGCGTTGCCGCAAAGTATCTCCCCGCGTCCTCATCCGTCGAGGCCACGGTCACCCCGCCCGACAAACCCACCGATCAGAAATAAAAATATGGCAGAAGTCCAAAAAACCACCGCCCTCGGGGAAATGACCCAGAGGTTCATCGAATTCGTCATGATGCAGGCGCAGCAGGCCGCCATGTTCCTCGGCCGGATTCCTAACCCGCAGACCGGAAAACCCGAGGTCAACCTCGAGATCGCCCGCATGTTCATCGACCAGCTCGAGATGATCCACGAAAAGACCCGCGGCAACCTCACCAGCGAGGAATCCGAAATCCTCACCCGCGTCCTGAGCGACCTGCAACTGACATTCGTCCAAGCCTCAGGAACAGCTGCCCCTGCCGCACCCGCGGAACCTGCAAGCCCCGAGGCTCCCGCCTCGCCGATCGAGTCCGCTGCAGCCGCACCCGAGCGCCTTTCCGAGCCCGCTCCCGATTCTGAGTCGAAGAAAAAGTTCACTAAGAGCTACGGAAATTAAACCGGGGGCTAAGGAACCGGTGAAATGGAAGTAATAAAATTCACCTCCTTACTGGCAGCGATTCTCCTCGGTGCCCTTGCGTGCGTTGGTGCCGCCGAGCCTCCTTCTGGCGCTCAAGCCGCATCCGACAAATTGCTCGCCGCCATTGCCTCGGGCGATTACGCGGCGTTCGTTGCCGAGGGAGACGCAGCGTTCAAAGGACTGAAGAAGGAAGAGTTTGATGCCGTCGCCGCCCAGCTTGGCCCGCGCTTCGAATCCGGGTATGAGGCAACGTATCTTGGCGACCTGAATCAGAAGGGATACCAGGTCACTTTATGGAGACTGCGGTTCAAGGCGGGAGGCGATGACGCCCTCGCCACCCTAAGCCTCAAGGACGGAAAAATCGGCGGATACTGGATCAGATAAGGCCTCAGGCGAAGATGTCCTGGCCATCTTCGCGGTCCTGCCATCGGCGGATCCGGAAGATGTGAGCTGGCCGGGTGTGGGGGTTGAGCGCGACGAAGTTCCGGCTCCCGTGCCATGAGAACCGCTCTCCGGTGAGAAGATCCTCGACAACATATGCCTCGCTCTCGCCAATGCCGAAAACTGCCAGCGGAACATGGACGAAGGCTGTTTGCGGCTGCCAGGGATCGACGGTCACGACCACGAGGATCAGGTTGTCGAGGGAGGCGGTGGCCTTGCTGAAGCACAGGATGCTGTCGTTTTCCGCGGTTTGGATGCGGAGATTGGAATACCCTTGCAGCGCGCGGTTCTGTCGGCGGATCGTGTTCAGCTTTGTCAGGTAATCCTTGATGTTGCCGGGGGCGTTCCAGTCTCGGCCCTTGAACTGGTATTTTTCCGAGTCAGCGTATTCCTCGCGCCCCGGAACCGAGGAGTTTTCGCAGAGTTCAAACCCGCTGTAGATCCCGTAAACCGGGCAGGCCATCGAGGCCAGAACTGCGCGGATGAGGAAGGCTGGGCGGCCGCCCTTTTGAAGGAATTCCGGGAGGATGTCCGGGGTGTTCGTGAAAAAGTTCGCGCGGAAGAACTCGTTGAGATCCGACTGCGTCAGCTCGGTGAAATACTCGGCCAGTTCGGCCTTCGAATTTCTCCAGGTGAAATACGTGTAGCTCTGGTTGAAGCCCGCCTTCGCGAGCTCCTGCATCATTTTCGGAACTGTGAACGCCTCGCTGAGGAAGACGGTCTCGGGGAATTTTTCTTTAACCTCGGCGATCACCCATTCCCAGAACGAGACCGGCTTCGTGTGCGGATTGTCCACGCGGAACATCCTGACCCCGTGCCCGCACCAAAAGAGCAGGACATCGCGGAGCTCGTCCCAGAGCTCGCGCCAGTCGTCGTTGTGGAAATTCAGCGGGTAAACGTCCTCGTATTTTTTCGGAGGGTTTTCCGCATACTTGATCGTGCCGTCCGGGCGTTTGAAGAACCATTCCGGATGAGCCTTCACGTAGGGATGGTCGGGCGAGCAATTGATAGCGAAATCCAGCGCGATTTCCATCCCTCGGGCTTTGACCTCACCGACGAGCCAGTCGAAGTCGGCGAGCGTCCCGAGTTCGGGGGCGACGTCTTTGTGCCCGCCGCCGTTGACTCCCTGCTTGCTGTTGCCGATCGCGTAAGGGACGCCGGGCTCGCCGGGCTCGCACTTGAGCGAGTTGTTGCGGCCTTTGCGGTTGGTCGTGCCGATCGGGTGGACCGGCGGAAAATAGATCACGTCAAACCCCATCGCCATCGCATCGTCAACCCGCCCGAGGCAGTCACGGAACTTCGAGCCTTTGTCGGGTTTCCCCTCCGCCGACCGCGGGAAAAATTCATACCAGGCTGCAAATGTCGCGCGCTCCCGGTCCACCCAAACCGGATGGAACGGCTCGGCGACAGTTGCGAGCGAACGGTCGGAATAAACGGTCATCAGCGCGCAGAGCGCCGGATCATGGGCCAGTGAGTGCGCGGCTTCTGCATTGGCGGTCCGCAGGGTCGCCGCAACTCCCTTCAGCGTAGCGGCATCGGCTTTGTTGGCGCGGGTGGCTGCAGCCGCGACGAAGCCGGCCCCTTCGAGGATCTCGCTTTCGAGGTCGCGTAGACCGGCGGAGAACTTTTTCTCCAGCTCGTGCTGCCAGGAAAAATAGACATCCCCCCAAGCCTCGATGGTGAACTCCCATGCGCCGGGCGCGGTGACGCGGAGCGATCCCGTCCACCGGTCGTTGAGCAGCGGCTTCATCGGCGTCTCCCGCCAGACGGCGTCTCCCGCTTGCCGCCATTTGAGCATCGCCGTCACTTCATCGTGCCCCTCTTTGAACACATCCGCCTCGACTACGATTTCCTCGCCGACAGCACGCTTGATCGCGTAGCGCGCGTTGTCGAGCGATGGTGTGATGCGCCGGATAATAGCGGTTTCGGGTTGCTTGTTCATGGCAGAGAATCCAAGGCGCGGACAAAGTCATCAAGCCCGTCGAGCTGCGCGGCAGTTTCGCGCAGCGAGCGCCTTGCCGCCGGGATGTGCGCGAGAAAATCCTTGCGCCCTTTTTGCAATCCCAGAAATCCGTATGCGCCGAGCGCCTGCATTAGTCGCTGCAGCGAACACCAGTGAAAAACCTCCTCAAAATCCCCAGGCACCTCGACTCCCGACCTCCGCGCCATTCGCTGGTAAAAGCCGAGCAATTCGACCCGCTCGGAAGACTCCAGCGACACGTAGGGATCCATGAGCAGCGAGGCAATGTCGTATTGCGCCAGACCCGGGCGCATCCCTTGGAAGTCGATCAGCCACGCGGTCCCGTCCCGGATCAGGATATTCTGCGACTGGAAATCCCGGTGGACGAGGACGCGGGGGAGAGCGGCCAGCCGCACGGCAGCGGCCTGCAGGGCGGCGAGCCCGGCTAGCCGGCTCACCTCGGCAGCCGGCAGCTTGAAAAAGTTTCCCAGGCAGTGCTCGAAAAAATACCCCTGTTCCCAAAGATACAATTGCTCGTTGAATTCGCGCTCCAACTTCAACTCGTGGCTGTCAATTTTTCGCGTGGCGGCGGAGTGCATTTTGAAGACTTCGATGAGGGCGGATTCGTAAAGCGGCCGACGCGTGCTCCAAGGCTCCATCCGGTGTGACCAGAGATCCACCTCCCCGAGATCCTGCATCCAGATTAGACCATCTTCGGAATCATGCAGGTAGATATGGGGGACCTGCACGCCGGCCGTGGCCAGGAACCGCGCGATGTCCACATAATGCCGGTTCTCCTCCTTGTGATTGGAATACTTCACCATGATCATCGAGCGGTCCGCCGCACGGATCCGGTAGAATTTCCTGTCGGACCCCCCTTTCTCGACGGCAGTGACTTCAAAGTCCCCGGGCTCGTAACCGGGAAATTTTTCCATCGTGTGATCAATGACTTCGTGAACGGCCAGCATGAATGAACGTGCCCAGTGAACACATTGTCTCCGGTCGAGGCAATGAGGAACTCCCTATTTGAGCCCGAACAGGCGGACGAGTTGCTGTTTTCCTTTGAGCTGGTGTTCGCCGAGGTCGTCGAAGCCGGGTTTAGCGGGGTCGGGAAGGCGGGCATGGAAATCTCCGGAGGCGGCGAGTTTTTGCCCGAGGCCTTTCATGACGCCTTCGATGCGGAAGACGGTGTTGACGGCGTCGCCGATGATCGTAGCATCGCGCTGGGCGACGAGGCCGATGTTGCCGCAGGTGACCGATCCGTGATGCAGGGCGACGGCGATGCGAAACGGTTTGTCCGGGTGGTCGGGCCATTGCCGGGACAGCGACTTTTGCAGAAGCGTTGTTCCCGTGGAAAACGCCTTGGAAACCTCCGCGCCCGGCTGGGCTCCCTCGATCCAATAGGCCAGGATTGCGTCGCCGATGAACTTGTCGATCGTTCCGCCGCTGTCCTGCACGAGGTTTCCCGCTTCGCGGAACCACTCGCCGAGCGTCCGCGCCAGGCTGTCCTCGGGGAGGATCTCCGACATGGTCGAGAATCCGCGGATATCGCAGACCATGATCGCCACGACGGCCGCGGCCTCGTGGTGGGCATCCGTTCCGGCGGCGAGCGTGAGGTCGTAGGAGGAGTCGGGAGTAGCACCCTCGGTTTGTTCAAAGATGAGATCGTTGTTGCTGATGCGGATCACCGCGCCGTGTTCGAGCAGGACGGGAGTGATGACTCGGCGGCCGTTGACAAATGTGCCGTTGCGGCTGCCGAGGTCCATGATCTGGTATTGCCAGGCGTTGTGGCAGCGGACGATCGCGTGCTGGCGCGAGACAAGCGGATTCATGGGAAGGCATACGGAATTGTGCTTTCCTCTGCCGATGGTCGCCGTGTTTCCCACCTCGACTTCAAAAGGCTCGCCCTCCGAGGGGCGGACTTTGAGTTTGGCTTGCATGCGGGGTGATACTAGATCACGGGCGTTGCCGGATCAAGAAACTCCGCTCTTCAAACCATCGCCATATCGGCAGTCTGATCAGGATTCGAACCAGGCGATCACATCCGCCGGATGAATCTTCTGAAGACATACTCCCGGCTTACCCGCCGGGCAGTCCACGCGTCTGTTTTTAAGGCAGGGGCAGGGTTGCACGTCGGCTAGTCCGCCGGGATGCAACGGGCGCCAATGGTCGGCGCGGGACGGCCCGTAATGGATGAGCATCTTTTTGCCGAAGGCGGCCGCGATGTGGGCGGGAGCAGTGTCCGATCCCCAATACCGGTCGCAGAGCGAAATCAATGCGACGAGCCCGTGCCAGTCGAGTTCGTGAAACACTCGGATTTTTTCTGACGGAAGCCCTGACGTGCAGAGGGCCACGTGCCCGCGCTCGGCCGGATCGCTCCCGCCGGTCACAATCACGCCTGCCCCGTTCCTGATGGCCGCGGCGAGAACCTCCCGGACAACAGCGACGGGAATCGCCTTCTGCATGTCGCGAGAAGTCACATGGGCGTGAAAAAGTCGCGGCGGCAGTCCTTCCAACTCCCGGCGAATGGAATTGAGAGCCCCCGCTCTCGGCTCCAGCGCGAGGTAGATTCCCTGCTGAGGCACTCCGCACGCCTCCAGCAACTCCAAGCGCTGGAGGAGCGCGTGAGGCTTTGTTTTCTTGTGACGCGGGCGGAAATGATAGGCAGCCCTTCTGAGCGACCACGAAGGAAGTTTGGGCCGCTCGTAAGCGACACGAAACGGAGCCCTTGAAGCCAGCGCCACCAAGGCGCTGCGGTCGTTGCCGGTGAAATCGATGACCCAGTCATACCGGCTCCGGCCAATTTCCGAGGCGAGGGCAAACTCGCGGACGATGCTGCGGCGCGGCCACTCGATCACACGCGAGACCTCCGCGCAGTCGTCGAGCGCACAGGCCGTCCCCGCCGTCACGACCGCATCAAGCCGGGCGTAAGGATATGCCGCGTGGAGCGCGCGCAGGGCCGGTCGGAGCAACAACGTGTCACCCAGATACCGGAGGCACACGATCAGCACGGATTTCGGCTCGCGGGGCAATGCGCTCATGCGTTGCGGAAAAAGACTTTCTTGAGGCCGGCGAAAACGTCCTCGGGCTGGAGATTGCTCATCGAGGCATCGGATGGCACGCGATAACCGGCGGGCTTGGGAAGTTCGATGACGACATGTCTGTCCCTGTCCGCCAGCGGGCCGACTCTTGCATCGCCGGGCGAGCAGTGGAGCAAGGCGATCGTCGGCGAGCCAATGGCAAACGCGAGATGCATAATCCCGGTATCCGTCGAAACCAGACACCGGCTCCGCTCCAACAAGGCGGCGGACTGCGGTAGCGGCAGACGGCCGACCACATCAAAAAACGGAATATTCCGGCTGCTGGCCGCCGCGGAAAATTCGTCGGCCTTCTTCCGGTGGTCGGGACCCCCAAGCAAAAAGATCGGCCCGATGCCCGCCGCGTTGGTGAGTTCGGCGAGTTTGAGGAAATGCCCGACCGGCCAGTCTCGGTGTGGCCCGCCGCCGCCGCCGAGTTGGAAAGTCACGCCCGGTCTCAAAGGAAACCCCAACCCGGCCAGCGTCTTGTCCAGAGCCACGCGATCTTCCGCGGCCACACAATAAACCATCCTCGCTCGGGTTGTCGTGGCTCCGGCTTCCGCGGCCACACGAACCGCCTGAAGCGCAAGATGGGCGCGGCGCAGGCCGGGCTCGTCGATGTTCTTCGCACACAGCCAGGGCATTTCCGTCCGCCACGTCAGCCCGATCGTGACATCGGGTGCCAGCAAATATCCCAAGCATCGGACCTCGGGGTCATGGCAGCTAAAATAGAGGACCGCGTCCCATGGGCCATGATTTCGAAGCCGCCACCATAGCGCCAGAAAGGCGTGGGGGCCCTTCCGTAAAAAATGCAGTTTTTCCAGCAGCGGGTTGTGCCGGGCCATGTCGGTGCGCCTGTGGTGGACGACCGCCTGGATGTGAATCCCCGGATATTCCGATGCCAGCGCATGGATCCCGGCGGAATCCAGCAACGAATCTCCCAAGCCCGCAGTGGAAAAGACCAGCACCCGGCTTTCCGGCCCCAGCCGGACCGGCCTGCCACGTGGCGGCCTCACCATGGTCAGCAGCCGGAAGACCGCTTTGTGCGCCAGGAGATTGGCCGATGACGAGAGGCTGAGATTGCCCTTCCTTTTTCCGAGGTTGGCCACAGCCGCTAGCGGACGACCGACTTGCCGTCGGACGACGAGGCACCGCCCGACACCGGCACGAGAACATGCCGGTATTTTGGAATGCCATCTTTCATCATCCGGGTGTAGGGGCCATTCACCACCTGCGGATTGTACATGTCGCGGCGGTTTTCAAGGGTCGTGCAGGATGCAAGCAACAAAGCCGCCAAAGCGAAAAGAACGAGGGATGGTTTCACGACCACAGATAAATGCAGAACCCTGCCGGGTGTCAATTCCCGAGCGCTTTGGAGTTGTCAGAGTCGCGAGGGGCGGCAATGGTCTGCTCTTGTGTTTCTCGCATATTACGTTCACGACCTGAGCCCGTTCCTGCTGGATTTCGGGCATGGTATCGGGCTTCGCTGGTATGGGCTCGCATATGTCGCTGCCTTTTTCGTCGGATACCGGCTCTACGTCAGCCTGACGAAGCAGGGATACTCGGACCTTGTGCCCGCGCAAGTCGGCGACTTCATCACGGGAGTCGCTCTCTTCGGCGTGATCCTCGGCGGACGGCTCGGTTACATGCTCCTCTACGACTGGCAGACTTTTTCCGAGAATCCGCTGATTTTTTTCAGATTCTGGGACGGAGGGATGTCGAGCCATGGAGGGATGATCGGCATAGTGGTCTTCACCCTCATCTACGCGCAGCGCAAGCACGTTTCCTGGCTCAACATCGGCGACAACCTGGTGGTCGTCGCCCCGGTCGGTCTGTTCTTCGGACGCTGCGCGAACTTCATCAACGGCGAGCTCTTCGGCCGCGTCACGAGCGTCGCTTGGGCGGTCCAGTTTCCGAAGGAGCTTTACGACGCGCCGCCCGAGACCGTCCAGCTTGCGGTCTCGGAAGCCGCCGGCCTGAACCCGCAATGGACGACCATCGCAGCAGTGGTCGACAATGCCCGGATCTCCCCGGTTCTACGCCATCAGTTGGCAGGCACGCTTTCTCCTCGGCATCCGTCGCAAATTTACGAAGCCCTGCTCGAAGGCGTTCTCCTGTTTGCCATTCTCTATATTCTTCGTACCCGGTTCCGGCTTCCGAATGGCGTCCTCACAGGCGTCTTCTTTGTCGCCTACGCGATCCTTCGGATCTTCGGGGAAACGTTCCGGCAGCCGGACGCGCCGCTGACGATGGGGCTATCCCGCGGACAATTTCTGTCGCTCTTTCTTGTCGTCATGGGCCTCGGATTCCTGATTTATGCGGTGCTCAAGCCCACGTGGGCACCAAAATTCCGCAAATGAAACGCGGTCATATCTTCCTGGCACTGCCCGCCACGCTGGCTCTGGCCGCCTGGATTGTCTTTCGCGTCCCGAACTTCCATTCGGTCCCGAACCCTGCGCACGACTACCGGGAGGCAATGGAAAAATTCTCGGACCTTGAGAAAAGCGATACCGCCCTGCCGCTTCTGCCAGAGGGGAAGAGCCGGATCTTTACGCATGGCAAAAAGACGGGCCGCGTCTTTGTCCTTCTCCACGGCCTCACCAACTGCCCCGAACAATTTGTCCCTCTGGCGCGCATCCTTTTCCAATCCGGAGCCAATGTCGTCCTGCCGCGCGCCCGCTATGCCGGATATGCCGACACCATGAATGACGTTCAGGGGCAACAATCCGGGCAGGATCTTTTGGATCAGGCCGGAGAGGGGCTGGACATCGCGGCCGGTCTCGGTGAGCGGGTGACGATTGTCGGTCTGTCAGGAAGCGCGGTGGCCGCCGCATGGATGGCCGAAAACCGCGACGGGATCGATGCCGTGCTCCTCCTCGCCCCGTTCTTCGGTCTCGATGGCCACCCGGTCTGGATGATCGATTCCCTGTCGGCCATTCTCTCAAAGGCACCCAACTTCTACAAATGGTGGAATGATGATTTGAAAGAAAAGATCCCCCGTCCCGCCTACGCCTACCCCCGCTACGGGACCCGCTGCATGGCCGACACCATCCAGCTTTCCCGCGCTGTCCGCGCGAACCTCGGCAAGCACCCGCTCAAGGCCGGCCGCCTGGATATCCTGACCACCGGCACCGACAAAGGGGCTAACAACGTCCTCACCAACCAACTTGCCGCGGACTGGGCATCAGCGAACCCCGGCCGCGTTGCCTGTTTCGAATTTCCAAAAGCAGACGACGTGCCCCACGACATGATCGATCCCCATCAGCCCAACGCCAAAATCCGGATCGCCTATCCAAAAATCCTCGAGCTTCTCGGCGTGCAGCAGCCCGGCTTTCCGCCCTAATCGAGGCTCCCGGCTACACCGCTGTGCGGTTGAAGAATCTCAAAAGCAGCGTTCCGTGCTTACGGGTTGCGGAGGGGGCGCGGAAATAGTATGAACTTCGAGCGCATGGCCTCTTCATCCACGTCCACACTTCCCCGATGGTTCGGCACGATTCTCTGGGGAAACTCAGTCGCCCTCTCTTGGATGTGGGGGCTGGGGCTTTTTTTCTCAGTCCAGTTCACCACGCAATTCGGGGTGTTCGGCCTGCTGACATTCGCGATCCCGAACTTTATCGGACTGCTCTGCTTCGGGCTTGTGACCCACCACCTGGCCCGCCGGCAGCCGGGGTCGGAGTCGCTCGCGCAGTTTTTCTCGGCCTGGTCGCGGCCGTTCCGGCTGGTGTTTTTCCTCTACCAGATCCTGGCGATCACGCTGACGATCTTCGCGTTCCTGCGCTACGTGTGGCAGCCGCTGGGGCTCGAGCCCTGGCTGCTCTACCTGCCGCTGACGCTGCTGGTGATCCTGGCGGCGTCGATTCTTTTCGGGGAGGAGTTTGACATCAAGCGCATCAAGTTCAGCCACGGGGTTCTGTTTCTTCTCATGGCTCCCGCAATTGCCTTCCTGATCATCTTTGCGGCCATGAAGGGCCCCGGACAGATGTCATTTCCAGGACTTCCCACGAACGACTGGAAGTATTGGGGGTATGCCGTGCCGATCATCATCGGTTTTCTCGTGGGCCCGTGGCTCGATCTCCAGCAATGGCAGCGCGCGATCCAGATGCACCGCGAGCGGGTCTCGATCGCGGCGGGATACTGGATCGGCTCGACCATGTTTTTTCTACTGCTCATGTTTCACGGGCTGATGACAGTCTGGGCGCTGAACTGGGGGGCTGCGGAGCAGTATCCCATTCGCGTGGGGATCACCGGGTATCCATATGGCGAGGAAATCCTGATGCGCTTCTTTTCGCAGGCCGGCCCGTGGACATTCGCGGCCTACGGGATCTTCGTCACCGTCTGCGTGCTCACCACGCTCGACAGCGGCTATGTCGCGCTCCGCTGGTTCCTGCAGTCGAATGCGAAAACGAGCAACCACCCGATTTTTTCTCTCGTCTCCCCGAAGCTTCTCACATCGCCGATTCCGGTCTTCCTGCTCTGCGGAATCGTGGCCCTGGCGGGAACCCTCCTCAAATTCGAGCTCGAGTTCTTCATGATCTTCTACGCGACCTTTTTTGTCGGATACTCGACCCTCGCGATCGTGCGCTGCTACCTCGTGAGCCGCGCCAACGCGATCCCGCAGATCAAGATGTTCTGCATCGGGAGCCTCGCCGTTGTGATTTTTTCCTACGGCTATTTTCTCCGCTCGCCGTTCTTCCAGATCCTCGGCTCGCTGCTTCCGCTGGGATACGTGCTCTGGTTGCTGGTCAAACCGAGTTCCTCGGAGGAATTTTTGAGCGACAAGGATGAGCTGGAGGCGCCGGTCTCCGATTCGGCGCCAAGCGCAGGGGCCGTGATGAGCCCTCCGGACGGTTCCACGCAGCCATCGCATGTCATTCCCACGGCTGATGACATCGCCGCATTCACGAACAGCCTCGGTGGGCACTTCGAAGGCAAATGGTTTGTACATTCATTCGTGGCGACGTATGGGGACACCAATTCCGTCGGCAACGTGTATTTCGGCATGTATGCGATGTGGGTCGGAAAAACGCGCGAGCTGTTCTTCAACCGGCTGATGCCAAAATTCAACTTGAAGAACACGCCGTATTACATCCTGACTCGTTCGTTCGAGCATAAGTTTGTCCGCGAGACGCGCGAATTCGAGACCGTGAGCGTGAAAATCCGGGTGGCCGGCTACAACCGGAAATTCGCAACGCTCGAGCATGAGATTTTCGACTCCGCCGGACACGTTTTGGGCCGCGGGAAACAGACCCTGCTCTTCGTTTCTTCCAGCACATACAAAATGCTGGACATCCCGTCCGATGTGCATTCGGCCTTCATCGCGCACGCTTGAGCAGCCTGGCCGACTTCGGGCCATCAATCCCATGTGCAAAACAGGGCGTTTGACCCACCGGTTTCTTCGTCTTTCCGGATTGGTTCTCGCGTGCCTGCTTCTTTCCGGATGCCCCAGGCGCGTTCCGCCGACTCCGACTCCGACTCCGACTCCTTCGCCGACAGCGACTCCGACGCCCCCCACCCATCCAACACCGACGCCGGTTCCTGCCATCCCCCGCAAACCGCTGGCCACAGCAAGGCTCTTCAACGGGCTCGCGCTGCAGGCCAAACTGGTTTCGGAAAAAGGCACGGAGCTGGCTTCGCAGGACCGGCGGGATCTCAATGCCTACGAGGTCCGGATCACGGTCAATGCCCGTCTCCCCAGCCCGTGCATATCCGCCAAAGACTTTCTGAAAAACAATCCGTTGCTTCCGGGAACGTTTGACGATTTTGACCGGCTCCTGGCGGATGCGCATGTCTCGCCGTTCTTCGAGAAATTGTATGCGCTGAAACTCGCGCAAATCGAGCGCGAGATCGGGCGTCTGGACGTCGTGCTTTCCCGCGACAACTTCTACGATTGTGAAACGATTCTGAATCTGCGGAACCCGGCCACGGGAAGGCGCGCGCTTCTGGCCGTGGGGGACATGGATGTCAATGTGGACGGCTCCGATGGGGACCGCAACGTCACGGTCGATGGTTCATCCCAGTATTTTCTTCCTCAGACGAGTTACCGATGGCTGAAGTTGACCGAAAGGGAAAACCCATTTCTTGAGGTCGAACAGAAACGCCTCGCCTCGCTCAAATCCGAACTGGCCGCAGGAGGAAACACGGCGGTGAAAAAGAACGAAATCGAGGAGGCGATGGACGTCGCTAGGCGAAGGATTTTTGATCTGAAAAAATGGAGTTTTCTCATTGCGGAAACCGATCCTTTCATCGTGCTGCCGGGATTTATGATGCGGGAGAAAGACAATCCGTTTTCCCCGTCCATCGGGGATTTTGCGCTCGTGCTCTTCGGCGGCAAAGCCTACCCCGCTGTCGTCGGCGATGCGGGGCCGTCGCTCAAACTTGGCGAGGCATCGCTCCTGATTTGCCGTGAAATCAACGCCCGTTCCTCCGCACTCTCAGGTGCCGTGACCGATCTCAAGGTCGCCTATTTGGTTTTTCCGGGAACTGCCGGCGAGCAACACACGCCGCCCGACCTCATTGCCTGGCAGGCCAAATGCGAGCAGTTCGCCAACGAACTGGGTGGGCTGAAGTCCCCGATTCACACA
>Ga0194053_10000266_pt1 | contig 39990 bp, 32 predicted proteins | sample SepL228m_MetaG_FD_161684 | JGI IMG/M metagenome (GOLD analysis project Ga0194053, IMG submission 161684) | Anoxic zone freshwater microbial communities from boreal shield lake in IISD Experimental Lakes Area, Ontario, Canada - Sep2016-L227-8m | ecosystem: Environmental > Aquatic > Freshwater >... | reverse complement strand
ATTTCAAATTAATAACAGCATTTTTCGCATAAGCATGCTTGACTACATTATAGAGTAATTCTCGAGTAGTTACAAATGATATAGTGCGGATAGCTTCAGGCAAGTCTAATAATTTTTCACCTGAGATATTGACGTCAACATTCAACTGATGCCTATCTTTGAAAGTAGACCCTAACCACTTCAATCCTGCCTCCAATCCTAACTCGCGCAATACCGGCGGACTTAAATCGATAGATAATGTACGTGCCCATATTATTGATTCATGAAGGATGTTTCTTACTTCTTCGATTTTCTCAGTTTGATTTTCCGGCATATTTGAAGAATCTTTAATTGTTCCTAACATAAGACGTGCTGCAATCATTGACTGCCCTATCTCATCATGCAGATCAATTGCAATTCTGCCACGTTCAGCATCTTCAGCAAGCATTAATTCAAAAGTCAATGCACTTAATTGTTCACGTATAACTTCTGATTCCAGTTCAATATTTCGTCTGTCTGTAATGTCATTAACTAATATTTGTATTGCAGGAGAATTTCTGTATGAAAATGGAATTATATATTCATCTAAATATCTGGTACTACCATTAATCAATATAACAGACTCAAAATTCTTAATTTGTTTATTTTCATTTTCATTAACATTTAAAATATTATCAGGTGAAATAATGATATCTATTTTTAAATCATCTATTTCTACAGAATCATCAATCTCTATCAACTTTCTTCCCGCGTTATTAGCAAAGACAAATCGGTTATCTTGAATGATAAATACTGCAGTTGGCAAAGACTCTATTAATTGCTGATAATGTTTTTCGCTATTTCGAATAGCAATATTTTTATTCAATTCATTCTCGCTTGCTTCTAAGCTCGCAAGCATCTGATTAACATCAATTGTTAAGATATCTAATTCATCTTGTCTTTTATTTGCTGATTCTGGCAATCTATCTGACAGTTTTCCAGAATCAGCAATTTTCCTTAAAGAAGTTCCTACTTCAGATAATCTATTGATAACAAGAATATCTAAAATATTCATTACAAATAAAATTATTACAAGGACAACAAATATAATAACTGCATTTATAAATATTACATTTTGCCTGCCTTGCTCATAAAAATTTCTATTTGCAAAAGCACTTACAATAAATGATTTTTTATTATCAATATCATAAAATGAAATGTGACCTGTTATTTTATCATAATTACGTTCCAAACTTATTTCGTTTTCATTCATATTATGGATACTTTTGTATTCACAATTACAATTTACAGATACGGAAGCGAATTTATTATTGAACGGAATAAAACATATATTCCCAAATCCACTTTCATCCATTAATTCTGCCAATACTTTGTCCTGAAGAAATCTGCCCATTATCAATGTACCATTAATGGGTCCTGAAAAGTCATTGTGCAATATCGGTTGCGATACAGTTAATAAAGGACCATATTTAGTAGCGATTAATCCGGAATGAGAAGATTTGGAATTGGAGAAATTAAGTATTGATTTTTGATTCAATATCTCATTTTCAACATTCATTGGATTTAGAATTTTATTTTTAACAACTATTGGTAAAATTTTCTTGTATATTATTTTGCCATTGTTATCACAAAATAAAATAACATCGATTCCGATATTGTTAATTGATTCGTTTTCTAAATTACTCTTTATATAAACCGGAGATTTTGAATTAATAAAATTATATGTTTCATCCCAGGAAGACCAGTCTTTTAAAGTTGAAACCATCCCGTTGGTATCAGATTTAACAACAGCGCGAATTTGACTAATTCTGCTTGTCATGTAATCTGTTTCGATGTCTAAAACGTTTTTAGTTATCAGGTAATCAGAAATAATACTTATTATTACAATAAGTATTGCCATTACTGAAATAATTCCAAATAATGTTTTTACCCGCAGAGATGATTTCATCTTTTAAACAAGCAGAACACACCCAGAAGAAATAATCCTAAACATCCTTTTTTACTGCTGCTTTGTACCGGGTCAACATGAGTAGCATTACATTCCTGACAAAAACCGCCATTGATTGGAATAATATGTCCAGTTGATAATTTTTCCCATTTTATAACTCGAATGGTAATAGTATCTTTTTTTACAGGCCTTTTACATTTGTCACAAATTGAATAAGCATGATCAGGACAAAGCGGGTTATTATCTGAATCGAATGGTCGTGTGGATCCGAATTCCTGCAAATTTCCTACAGGTTTTCCACAAACTGCGCAAGAAAAAGGCAACGGAAGTTTGCATTTTGGACAAACATCAACATCAGTTAAAATCTCTTCATTGCATTTTCGGCATTTAATTAATGGCATAATAGCATTTCCTTAATTTATGGAATAATTGGCATTGACGGTATCGATGATATCAATGGATTCCTAAATGATATCCCTTCACGAAATGTGGAGGTATTTTTTGTACTTTTCTCTTGACCTAAGTAACTTATTGCTAATGAATTTACTGTTAGAATTTGATTAGTTGATGTTCTTTCTGCATAAAAAGATATGTCGCTGACATTATTCGCAACGTATTTGTTTGATGTTTGTGTGATGGTATTGTTGCTATTTTGAGTAAACCTTCTTTTCCATAGATATGTTCCTGTTGCTGATGCTGTACCGTCACTATTACCTAAATAATATTGAATAACTCCTGTCAAATCTGCAACCATAGGTGTAATATTTAAACCATTGGTGTCTTTTGTTGGACGGTATATGATAATCCAAGGATATGATGGCGTCCAATACGTAGACGCTCCTGTTACCACAGGTTGATTTGAAGTTGAGGATGTATGTGTTACGAGACATTTATATGTTTCATATACTGACTTAATTCTTCCGCTTGTATCAGTAGGATCAACAACATCAAAGCGGCAAATTACAACATTATTCTGAGAATATGATGTAGCACTTGCCCACATTGGTGGCAATCTAATATATGCGGCAGACATTAACTCATCAGTTATTCGATTCGTAATCACAAATGCTTGTGGATAGTCTTTAGATATAGTAGATGCTTTTCGCCATATTCTCATCGATGTTATGAGCAATGCTACGATAACAGCGAATATCAAAGTTGATATCGCTACTCCAATCATTAATTCTGGTAACGTAAACCCGTATCTTCTCTTCATTTAGCTGCCACCACAATCATTGAGCTCATTTGAGCACTTAATAAATTATTTTTCATGCCTCGCCAATTGATAACTACTGTAGCTCTATACATTTTAGCATTCATGTTAGCTTCATTTGAACCTGCTGTTGCGCCAGTAAATGGCAATCCATTAGGTGTGATTACAATATTACCATTAGGGTAAATATTAAGTACATCAGCCGGCAACCTTGGAACAATATTTTTCAAAACCATCGTATATGTAGCCACAGTACCTGATAACGTTTTTGTCGCTCTACCTGCAGTAACCTCTGCATCCATATTAGACATATAACCTGGCACACCTAAACTGCGCATTTCTTCAATTTCAGACTCTAATAAAGTAGTTGCTACACCAACACGCTGCGCATTATTCAAAGATACAGCAGCTTGATTAATCGCCTGTACACATGCTACAATACCAAACGATAGTAGCACTATTGTCACTAAAATCTCTACCAATGTTATACCTGACAGATGTTTCTTTTTCATTGTGTAACCTGCCATGACAGTATATCATATTGATTAGTACTGGGAAATGCGGTTAATGGACCTTCAGCCATACGCGGGTCATACGAATAATGTTCTGTATAACCGTATTGAAGAGTTGTTCCGCTAAATTGCCCGGTAATAGCAGCCGTCTTAACAACACTGCCACCAAGTATATATAACCCGCCCATTAACTTTTGATTTCCGATATCTTCAACATAGATAGAACCGGCAGATTCATTACCTAATCCCATCATTACACCATTTATAAAAAAATCTTTAGCTGTAGTTGTAGGGTGGGCAACATGGTCATAATTTGTATCTGGGGTTACATTACCTTTTACACGAATCTGATTGGCAATAAGACCCAATGCAGGAACACGTATATTATTAGCATGAGTCATTGGCAAAGTAAAATCCGGTTCATGTTGATAAGTTAAATTATTAGCGATTGTAATATTAGCACTTGCGCCACGAGTAAAATCTGTAGCTATTGTCCAATAATTATCACGAACAATGTTATTATTAACCACATAATTATCTGCAAGTACACCATTTACACCTTTTATAGCACCAGTGCAATATAATACACCATTTGGTATTCCGGCAGATAATGTCGGTGTAGTAAATGAACCTGTGATTGAAAATGGTAATGTTTCATTTCCGGTAAAAGCTGTAGTACCGGTTTTCGTTCTGACTGAAGTTGTATTTGCAGCAAGGTTAATAGTGATCTCAGTTATTTTTGCTACATATTTAGTTCCATTCCAAATATTATGGTTAATCGTAACTATCTGTTCACCTGAAGTACCGACAGAAAATACTGTTGTTACTGGTTGGTCAAAACTATTGATATATATACCGGCAGAACTTACTGTTGCATTTAAATAAACTCCCATATTTGCTTGGGTTGCTGTAGGTGGGATAGCACCATAAGAGGAATCACGTTGTTCGGTTGCTATGGTAGGAAATGGAACAATGTCTGAGCTTGTAGTTAAGGCAGACTGTCCGCCTGCAAATATCTTATGCCATTGTGCATCTGTGGAAGGTTTACCGGATGAACCCCATGCCATATCTGTGCATGAAGTTGAAGCGGTATCATAAAAAATATATGGATAAGATGGATCATAAGGATCGCGGGTATCAGTTTTTTTCCATACTATGTTCACTTGCCTTGTACCACCATTACCATTTGAATGGAACGGACCATGAAACGATGACAAATCAGTAACCCAATAGTTATTGCTTAAACCAGTATCCTCAAAATATCCATATTGTGAAAAGGAACGTGGCGAAAGTTGAATAGTTATTTTTTTAATAGTTCCATAACGTGTAGCAGTACCAGTACCAACTATTTTATAGTTGCGCATCCAGGCGTTAAGTGAATTGGTAATAGGATAAATTTCCACAAAATATGTCCCTGTTGACATTGAAATTGTACCTGTAGCAGGATATCTAACATAAACTGTAGGAGGTATCGCTTGAACACGCAAATAAGCCTGACCAGTATTAATAGCCGCATCAGCCAATTCAACAGCCTCAGCTGAAGATTGTTGACGTGAAGTAATATACTGTGTGTTTGAAGCTATTCGTATAGTTGATATACCAAGTATCATACAAATAACGAGAGCAAACAGTCCCATTAAAAATACGTATCCACCTCGTTTACGATTTGTCAGAATCATATATTTGCTTTACCCCTTACTAAATTCTATTATACATAATAACATCTAATATTGCTACATTCCATATATCTTTAATTAATTATACCCATTTTAATTACAATTTGACACAATTTCTATCAAATTATATAATTTTCTTGTCATGCAAATAATGCTTTTTACTAATGAGGCTGAGCAAGTAACCACTACAAACCGGAAGCTATAAAGTATCCGGGTAATTTTGGTTTGGTTTACCTCCCGGATATCCGGGAGGTTTTTTTATTATTCAGGGGGAACAACATGAGCGAAATATTAAAAGTTGCTGAAAATGAAGATGCAGCGCGTACCATTTTATCGTGGTTGAAACAATATCATAAAGAATTATCTAAAACAGCAGTCGCTGTTAAATGCGGTAATGAAATGTTAGATGTTACTGCCACTATTCCTGTTGGCGAAGAAATATCTATCATTACTTCCGCTGATCCTGAAGGTCTGGAAATAATTCGTCATTCTGCCGCTCACTTGCTGGCACAGGCAGTATTGCACCTTTTCCCAAATGCAAAACCAACCATTGGACCGGCTATTGATAGTGGTTTTTATTATGATTTTGCGGTAGATAAACCATTTAACGAAGATGACTTGATTGCAATTGAAGCAGAAATGTCGAAATTAGTTAAGCAAAACATTCCAGTTTCATCCTCAATAGTCAATCGTGTGCAATTAGCTAATGAATACCGTAATAATGGTAATCCTTTCAAGGCAGAAATATTGGATGAAATTACCGATGATGAAGTAAAGGTATATACCCAGGGTGATTTCAGTGACCTTTGCCGTGGCCCACATGTACCGTCAACGGCAAGACTATCTGCGGTAAAATTGACCAGTGTCGCCGGTGCATATTGGCGCGGTGATGAAAAACGTCCGATGTTATCACGTATTTATGGCACTGCTTTTACTACTAAAGAAGAATTAGAGTCATATATTCAAATGCGCGAAGAAGCAAAAAAACGCGACCATCGAAAATTAGGCCGCGAACTTGGCTTATTTATGATTTCTCCAGAAGTAGGCGCTGGACTGCCATTATGGCTGCCTAAAGGTGCTATAGTCAGAAATGCTTTGGAAACTTTTATGAAGGCGGAATTAACCAAGCGTGGTTACTTGCCAGTATATACCCCGCACATTGGCAAATTGGATTTATATCGAACTTCCGGACATTATCCGTATTACAAAGAAAGTCAATTTCCGCCAATTATATTTGAAGGCGACGAATTCAAAGAAGAAAGCGGTTACCTGCTTAAACCGATGAATTGTCCGCACCATATTCAAATTTATAAGAATGAAATGCACAGTTATCGAGATTTGCCATTGCGATTATCCGAATTCGGTACTGTTTACAGGTTCGAACAGAGTGGTGAATTAGGCGGTATGACCCGTGTGCGCGGATTCACTCAGGATGACGCTCATATATTTCTTACACCTGACCAATTAGATAAAGAGTTTAAAGATACCGTCGACCTGACATTGTATGTATTGCGCACATTAGGGTTAAGCGATTATAGAGTTCGTGTATCATTACGCGACCCTGACAGTGATAAATATGTAGGTGATTCTGCTAATTGGGACAAGGCACAAGCAGCAATTCTGAAAGCGGTGAAAGACCTTGACATGCCTTATACAATAGCTGAAGGTGAAGCGGCTTTTTATGGTCCGAAATTAGATTTCCTTGTTCGTGACTCTATCGGTCGCGAATGGCAACTGGGTACCGTCCAGGTTGATTATAATTTGCCGGAAAGATTTGAAATGGAATATATCGGTGAAGATGGGCAAAAGCATCGACCGGTAATGATTCATCGTGCCCCATTCGGATCATTAGAAAGATTTTTTGGCCTGTTGATAGAGCATTTCGCCGGTGCATTCCCAGTATGGATGTCGCCTGTTCAAGCGACAGTAATTCCTATCGCTGAACGGCATCATGACTATGCACAGGAAGTTTGCAAAAAATTATTTGACTTACCGGCACGGGTAAATGCAGATTTGCGTTCTGAATCTATGCGTTACAAAATCCGTGACGCGCAGATGATGAAAATACCGTATATGCTGGTGGTTGGCGACAAAGAAGTCGAAGATGGTACTGTCGGCGTTCGCAGTCGCAGTGAAGGTGATTTAGGTGCTATGAGTTTGGATGATTTTGCAGCTAAATTAAAAATAGAAAGCTTAGCACCGATGTCATAAAAATCTAAAAACTGGCTGTTAAAATATTTTAGCAGCCAGTTTTGATATCATTAAGTCAAAAAATATTATAAAATCAATAAAGTATCACCCTTCTTTAAAGTAATAGCTTTATTAAATTCAAAACTCATAAATCCATCATTATCTTCAATGGTATGATTTATTTCTCTACCATTCATTTCAACTGTTAATTTACCGTTAACAGATGGAATTGATAATGTTTTAAATTTCATTTCACCAGATAAACAGCTAAGCATAAATAAATCTTCATTGTAAATAACTTTTCCCCAACCATTTGCAGAAAACCATGGGGCACGGAAATATGTACCGGTTACTTCAGCATTTTTAGGCTTTGCAATCATCGGAACGCGACCACCTTTTAAGGTGAAATCAATATCTTCAGATGTTGCCAGCATCATTTGCGGCGTATATCCTGTTATATCTTTTACTAATTCATGGACTGCGATATTCTGGGGGTCGCGTGCTGCTGTCAAAACTTTATTACCATCGTTTCGCAATGGTATGAATCCAAATTTCCTCATAATTTTTTCTGGTATCATACCTGCTATCTGCGGGTCTGGTGCTATACGCATTGGCACACTGACTTCTAATCCCATGTGTTCTGCATACGCTAACAGTAATTGTTTTTGAGTAATATTACTGGTATCCATGAGTATTTGACCAATTGATTTACCACTCAAGTTAGCTTCTTTTTCAGCATCATAAAATTGCTGGCTGGTAACCCATTCACGAGACACAAGAATGTCCCCCAACTGCACACGTCTATTAAAGAAAGTTTTAGATTTTTGTTTTTTCATAACTGGCGAAAATGATAATTTAAGGAGCGGCAAATCAATTTTAAATCCAGTTATACTTAACAATATTGCCCATGAAGACATTGCCCGGTAATAATGTTCACCACATTCAACATGATTCCAACAACGTCCACTGCGCAAATGCCGGCGATGAATATTTTTCACCACCTGCACACCTTGTTCAGACATGCCGGCATCTATCATAAATGATGCCATCGCATATTCTATTCCAGTCCAGGTGGCAAGTGCCTGAAAATTTTTATAGGTTGCTGTCCGCGGTTTACGATCTGGCGGATAACTTGCATTTATCAACCCACCGTCAACATGATAATTATATCTCATCACAGCACCCATTGCTTGACGGATTTTATCAATCGGCAAACTGAATCCCAGACCTATTACTGAAGTAAACCATTCACCATCAATTTGGTCGCTCATACAGCATTCATCACGTGTATCACCATCTACCCATAAACTATAATATTCTCCATTCCACAATAATTTATCAAAATTTACCGACGCTTTTTGGTGTAGTTTTCGCCACTTTTCAGTATATTCATCGTCACCGACTGCCTCACCCAGTCGGATTGCAGCTAATAAGGCAGACAACCACAAAGATGCAATGTAAGAAGGAGTACCAAAAAAATCCCAACAGTCATAAGTATTTCTTGCGGTGTCATGGTCAGGTAAACCATCACCATTCATGTCTAATTTTTCGGTATTATCCATTGCACGTAATACATGCGGCCATGCCTCTTTTAGATATTTTTCATCACCAGTCCACATATAATCCCGGCATACCAGCAATACAAATTGCTGATTCATATCAACTCGGTCAAATCCATTATCTACTTCAGATAAATCCGGGGTGAAGAAATGATGAACCCGTCCGTCTTCACGTTGATATTTCGCACCCATCAACATTTGGTTCAATTGCAAATCTGGAAATAAAGCGAGAATATTAAATGACCCCTGGTATGTAATGTCAGTGGTATGAAAACCACAACAGCCCAATCCTTCCCATACCGCAAAATCACCAGCCTTAGTCCACCAAGTACATTTCGTAAGAGTGCTAAGTTGTGCTCCCCAGGATTCTGCAATATCAGCATCAAGGTTTGTAGAATACAAGTTTTCAGTAAACTCCAACGTCTTTAACCTATTAACCGCATAGTGTTCAGAAAGGTATTTATTGACCGCCAGAGCATCAGCAAACCAGTTCTCATACATGTGGCCTAATATATTTTTCTTTACACTAAAATGGTAAGGGAAATACCATGAACAGGTGAAACGAATCTCTTTTTCTTCTTTACCCGCTAATTTAAAGGATGAACATAATGCGCCATCACCCCATTGATTGCACTTCTCATCCTGTGCAGACATGAATCTAACCCGATCACGCATTTCACGAATAAACTGGCGCTTGCCTGGTACTGCTGTCACAATCTCTTTGTCTATCTTTTCAATTCTATCTTTAACATCCATAGCAAAACTATATTTTAATACATCATCAAAAAGTTTTTCTATTTCAACATCAGAAAGAGTATCAATATTTTCATTAGTTAATCCAACCATATTGAAAGGTGCTTTAGCAGATTTTGAATTTCGCAATTTCCCATTGTCTCTAAAATCATAAAACAATGATTCAAACGACATACCATATTGCGAATCAAAACCTCCCCAGCGCATAGTTCCATAACCAGTATAATATAGTGGAAATTCACCGGATGTATAGCTGATATCACCACCTGCAGCAGACAATGCCATACTGCCTTGGGTAGGTCGGCAGCCATCATTTTCTGCCGCAGATGAATTATAAACCAGATAAGTTACCGCGCCATCTTCGATAATTTCGTTTTTAAGTTCTCTGTTTTCTGCACCTGAAGATATGGGGTTTTTCAATGTTGCTAATATTGCGACTTCCACCGGTTTATCAGTCTTATTTATTGCCCAAAATACAAAATAAAAACCAGGGGTTCCACTTACTTTTGAATCATGAGGAATAAAAGGTGAAAATGCTATAGCTTCCAATTCAATTGGTAAATCATTATCAATATAATTTAAAGTTGCCACCGGATACGCGCCATTAAATGCAATTTCTTCAACACTCATTAACCATGAATAATGATAAAGATTATGCTCTTCATTACGGACATTTAATCTGCGCATCAACACTTCGCCATCCGATGTTTTTACTCGCAAATAAAACGCCAGTGCATCAGGAGGTAGATTCGGACCTTCGCAATTTAAACCTTCAGGTTGATATGGTGCCCATTTGCCAATATTAAATATTTGCCATTCATGAAAAGCACCATCCGGACGAATTTCAACCGTTCCGGTGCCAATTCCACCAAGTGGAATTCCACTCTGATGCCCCATTTTTGCATTTAATATTGGCATTTCAGTCTCCTTGCGCTATATCATTTCAACCATTCTGTTTATTCTTGCCAGTACCTTTTCTTTACCTAACAACTCCATCATGTGGAATAATGATGGACCTTTAGTTCGACCGCTTAATGCAACACGAGCCGGATGAATTACCTTACCAGCCCCTACCCCAATTGCTTCGGCAGCACCACGCAAAACAGCTTCATATTCTTCGCAGGATAATTCACCTTCATACCCAATAATCATCTCAGCTAATTTTGTTAAAGCAGGAACAACATGAACAGGTGCCGGTGATAACCATTTATGTTTTGCCTCATCATCAAATTCATATTCATCTGATAACAAAAATGATATCAAGCCGGGGAAATCTTTTAATGTTTTTGCTTTCTCCTGCTCTAATTTAACTGCTTCACGGACAAACTTATCTTTATCTTCACTTATATTAGCATCTATTAAACCAGCCTGAACTAAAAATGGTTTTACTTTGCAATACAATTCATTAATATCCATGTCTCTGATGTAGATTCCATTAACCCAGCGTAATTTCTCCATATCAAATATTGGACCCGATTTGTTAAATCTATCAAAACTAAACTTTTCAACTAATTCATTTACAGTAAAAATTTCTTTTTCTTCTGGGTGCGACCATCCTAATTGAGCTAAAAAATTTAATAATGCTTCCGGCAGAAAGCCTTCTTCCTTATACCATTTTAACGAAGTATTATTAAATCTTTTTGATATTTTGCTGCGGTCTGCATTGCGAAGTAATGGCAAATGTGCAAAACAAGGTTTTTCCCAACCGAACATATCATACAATACAAGATGTTTGGGGGTACTTGATATCCATTCTTCAGCGCGGATAACATGAGTTATTTCCATCAAATGGTCATCAACAACATTTGCCAGGTGATATGTTGGATATCCATCTGTTTTTAATAAAACCTGATCATCTATAAGTGAATTATCAAATTCCACATAATCACGCACTAAATCTGTCCAACCGGTAATACCTTCATCCGGCATTTTCATGCGAATAACAAAAGGCTCACCAGTCGCAGCACGAGCAATTCTTTCTTCATTTGACATGTTATGAAGGCAGTAACGATCATATTTTATATTTTCTTTATTTGCTTCCTGGGTAGATCGCATTTCAGTTAAGCGATCTTTTGTACAAAAACAATGATATGCGAATCCGGCATCAACTAAAATATCAACGTATTTGCGATATATTTCAGTTCGTTCACTTTGAATGTAGGGTCCGTAATCGCCGCCTTTTTCCGGGTCTTCATCTGGTGTTATTCCCAACCATCGCATGGCATCCAATATCGCTTGTGCCGAACTCTCTTTATATCGTTCGCGATCTGTATCTTCAAGTCGCAATACAAATTTGCCGTCATTTTGATGAGCAAATACATAGTCAAATAAGCCAATATAGGCAGTTCCTACATGAGGGTCGCCTGTTGGCGAAGGTGCAATTCTAACTCTGATAATTTTATCATTCATAACAGGTTTATTTTATCAAATGCAACGTCATGTGGGAATGATTAAAATATATAATTTCCTGATATAATATTAACATGAAAGAAATATATGAAAATATTCGTGATTTTTCATCAGACTTGTCCAGGAATTAACATCTTGTATGGCGAAATAATATTCTAAAAAATCTCCTTATTCTTCATTTCAAAACAAGTCTACTCTTTATTTTCCATGTTCATTTTTCGACAGAGTAAGGGTAAAAGTGCTATAATTTATACAGATCGTGCTAGACGGGGGGCCAGCGGTACCCTGCACCCGCAATCCGCTATAGCGGGGTTGAACTCCTGTCTGAGAACGAGTGCTGTGGAATCTGGGCGGCGTAAGGGGCGTTGAAGGTTGGGTCCGGCGCAACGCAGGACATTGAACCCCGCCAGGACGGGAACGTAGCAACGGTAAGGTGCACCCTGCGTGTGCCGTCGGTAACCTGGCCGGAGCAACCTGCGCCGTGACCGTCTGGAACATTTTGCTCGAAGACAGGTGCACGATCGAACTCTTATATACCCCAGCTTTGATGCTGGGGTTATTTGTTAGGTAAAAAAATGTTTATAGATTTAGCTAAAATTACAGTAAACAGTGGTGACGGCGGCAACGGCGTAGTTGCGTTTCATCGCGAAAAATTTGTACCCCGTGGTGGTCCAGATGGTGGAGACGGTGGGAAAGGCGGTGATATTATTATTACTGCTCAACCCAGAATTCGTACTCTGCTAAGATTCAGATATGAAAGAAAATTTAAAGCTGATAATGGCGGTCACGGCAGTGGCAATAACTGCCATGGCAAAAATGCTAAAAATATCAACATTTTTGTTCCTATTGGAACAGTTATCTACGAAGAAGGCAGTGACGAACCGCTTGCTGATTTAAATCGTGCAGGAATGAGTGCTATAGTTGCTATTGGCGGACGTGGTGGAAAGGGAAATCAACACTATGCTACTCCATCACGACAAATACCGAGATTTGCAGAAAAAGGCGAACCTGGTGATTCAAGAAGTTTACGCCTTGAACTTAAACTATTAGCAGATGTTGGATTAATAGGATTGCCAAATGCAGGGAAATCTACACTACTTGCAGCTTTATCAGCAGCACGGCCTAAAATTGCAGATTATCCATTCACCACATTAGAACCGCAATTAGGTGTCGTTGGAATTGATGATGAAAGTTTTGTCCTTGCTGATTTGCCAGGTTTAATTGAAGGCGCCGCAGAAGGAAAAGGCCGTGGAATTGACTTCTTGCGACATGCTGAAAGAAGCCGTTTATTGTTACACATCGTTGATGTCAGCGGTGGATTTGCCGGAGAAATTGACCCGCTGGAGGCTTTCGAAACCGTAAATAAAGAAGTACACCAATATGGTGAGAAATTACAAAACTTACCGATGGTAGTAGCATTAAATAAGAATGACTTGCCTACTGCTGCTGAAAACAATGAAAAGATGATGGAATTGCTGCAAAAAGAAGGTTATCCAGTATATCCTATCAGTGCAGCAACTCATGCAGGACTGACAGAATTAACCAGAGTATTAGTTGCAAAATTGAAAGAATTTGAAGAAGAGAAGACCGCTTCTGATAATGAAAAACCACAACGAATTGTAGTCAGAAGAGCAAAACGCGACTTAGACATAAGTCTGGTTGACCACGGTGTCTGGCATGTTTCAGGCAGTGGTGTTGAAAGATTGGTTGCAATGACTGATATGCAAAGTGAAGAGGGATTAGAAAGATTGCAACGAACTTTAGAAACCAGAGGTGTTTTCAACGAAATGAGAAAACGCGGCATAAAAGAAGGCGATATCGTTGTAATAAATGGAATCGAACTTGAATTTTCATAATACTTAAAGTTTATATGGAATAAAATCAGGTAATAACTTATATATTATACAAAAATATAGGGTTATTAATGTGAATTATTGAGGTGTTGTAATGCTTGACAGCGAACAAAAATTACAAAAATTTGTTGATGTATCGCTTAAAATCGCAGAAATTAACGATCTCGACGTTCTGTTAGAGATGATTCTAACTTATGCACGAGAATGTGTGAATGCTGATTCCGGCACCATATATATTAAAAAAGGCAACGATCTGCATTTCACTTATGCACAAAATGAAACGCTTCGCAAACGCTTAAAACCTGGCAATAAGCTGATATACACAAGTTTCAGCATGCCGATTAATCGCAGCAGCATATCTGGTTATGTAGCTGACACCGGTGAAATATTAAATTTGCCTGATGTTTATGTATTGCCTGATGATGTACCATATAAATTTAATTCTTCTTATGACCAAAAAGTAGGCTACAGATCAACAAGCATGTTGTCAGTACCCATGCATACCAGTCGTAATGAAATCATTGGTGTTTTGCAAATAATAAACGCCTTGGATGATGACAATAATGCGACTCAATTTACGGATGAAGATGTGAAACTTATCCGGCTTTACGCCAATAATGCCGCTATCGCATTGGAACGAGCACAAATGACTCGAACTCTGCTGCTTCGTATGATTAGTATGGCTGAATTACGGGACCCAAAAGAAACAGGACCACACGTTAACAGAGTCGCTGCTTATTCGATAGAAATATACGAAAGATGGGCTAAAAACAAAGGTATGCCAACAGATGAAGTAAACCACCAACGAGACATTCTTCGTATGGCAGCAATGCTTCACGATGTAGGAAAAGTCGCCATCTCCGACACGATATTGAAAAAACCCGGACGTTTTACTCCTGAAGAATATGAAATCATGAAAACCCATACTTATCAAGGTGCTAAACTTTTTGCCAATCCAAGTTCAGCCTTTGATGAAGCAGCTATTAATGTAGTAATGAATCATCATGAGAATTGGGATGGCAGCGGTTATCCAGGATATGTTGATATCTATTCTGGCGGACCAGATATTGATCATCAAACAGATGATGGAAATATTGGCAAGAAATGTTATGAAGAAATTCCCATTTTTGGAAGAGTTGTAGCACTTGCTGATGTATTTGATGCGATGATTTCACGAAGATGTTATAAAGACCCAATTGCCGAGACAGAAGTTTTAGATATAATGAAAACTGACTCTGGTAAAAAATTTGATCCAGAAATGTTTGAAGCTTTTGTAGAAGTTATTGATAACATTCGGGCAATAAGTGATAAATACACGGATGAAGAAGGACATTAATATTAGATGAAATCATGGTATTAATAAAATCAATCATTCTGTTCATCATACTCACCATTATCAGCCTGGTAATAACCCGGTTGATGGAAAAGATATTCACTCGTTTTAGATCGCGTGAAAATAAAGTCGGAAAAGAATTTGTATACCGAAATCACCCAAAGAAGAAAAAACCACTTGGCGGTGGGGTTGCCATCTTCTCAACAATAATCATCGGACTTTTACTATCAATCCCTTTATTTGGAAGTTATTGGACTAAAGAAGCTGGTAATTCAGGATTTTCACGCATTTCAGTTGTTCTTTTATGGTTAATTTCCGGTATCGTATTTGCAGGTATAGGTTTTTATGATGATTGGCGCAAGGTAAACGCTTCACGCGGTCTACACGAATATCTCAAATTAAGCCTGCAGTGTATTGCCGCTTTAATTATCACCTTTCTTATTACTTATTTTAATCAACATGATTCTCTGCGAATATTTCTGCCGTTCATTGGTACAATTGATCCCGGGTATTATTACCTTCCGATTGGTGTTTTCATCATCGTCGGGGCGTCAAATGCTGTAAACCTTACTGATGGTATGGATGGCCTGGCCGGTTCATGCCTTGCCGACTGCTATTTAGGTTTTTTTCTTTTAGCTGTGCTTTTCGAGAACTCTGTTATCCCCTTCCCTATTACTATAATTACCATCTCAGCATTAATAGCTTTTTTAGTGTTTAACAAACCCAAAGCGCGAATTATTATGGGAGATACCGGCGCGCTTGGAATGGGAGCAGCAATTGGTGTATTAGGAATGATTTCACATACAGAATGGCTGCTGGTCTTATTTTGTGCTCCGTTCTTATTGTCAGTTTTTTCTGTAATAATTCAGGTGGCTATCATTAAATTTTTCCGTGGTCCAGTACAATTATTAAGACATCAAACAACCGAAATTACTCGACCTTTTCTTTGTACACCGCTTCATCATCATTATCAAACTTTAGGAGATGGACCTTGGAAAATTTTAGGAATTTATAATGCTCTTGGTATAGTATCTGTTTTGCTTGGTTTAGTAGCATTTTTCTTTCTTAATGAACACCCTTATTTAACTTCTCTTATCTGGTGTTCTGGCCTTTGTATAATTTTATTAATTCTAATTTATGCAGCTTTTCAAAAACTGCGCCTTGCCAGTTATTTTTTTGGATTATCAGCGAATAATCCTGGTGAAGAAAAAAGATTAACCATCTTTAAAGGTATGCCTATAACATTATTCGGAAATAAGCTATTTCACGAAGAATTGCATACTCATATCACTGAAAGTATGATAAACCGAATAGCTGCAGAAGGTATATTATGGAGAAATGTCTCTGAAATTGAGACCAGTATTTCATTAGGTAAAATCTATAACGAATTTGAAATGCACGATGAAGCTGCTGCAGAATGGGAAAAAATTCCACAAAGGAACTTATTACTTCGCACACCTGTAGTAATTGCTTTGGGCAGAATATATTTAAATTCAAACAGGCCATTAAAAGCTATTGAAATGTTAGAAAAGATGCCAGAAGGGATATTAAAAGCAAACGGGTTAATAGAAACTATAAATCAGGAAAAACATAAAATTGAAATACAGGCTCGTCAGGCATACGAGCAAGTCGTCAAGAAATATAAACAATTAAAATCTGAAGTTGATAAAAGCTGGTATAAATTAACTGATATTGAAAGCAGCAATCTAATATCTCTCACAGAATTTGCAATCGCCAGTGTTGACGATTTACGCGCTTTACTAAATTACCAATTTAAACAGCGGGAATTAGACCTGCCTTTACCCGCAAATGAAGCGTCATTGTATCGGCAGCAAGATGAAAAATTTGCAAAACAATGTGATGAAATGCGAACGATGCTGGAATGGGCAAGAGCAGAGAATAAACAATTTACGGAAGTAAACCCAATTGATGAGATAACTCGACAACTAAATATAACCCCCCATGAAATGGCAAGAGCTTTAGGAATGATTTCACCACCGGTGATACAACAATTTCAGGAATTGCATACCCAATCACGAAACTCTTTTTACCGTATGACACTTAATTCTGCCGAAGGGAAAGGCGTTGAAACTATCATCGCCAAATGTTATCGCGGTAAAGACGATGCATTTTTCGGTGCTTGTTATCGCCGAGAAAATGGTGTATTGGCAATACTTGGTGACATAAATGCGCCAGTTCCAAAAATCCGCGGTGGGTATTTAGGTGCAAAAGAGGCTGTATTATTTTTAGATGATGTTGGCGATACCAACCTGGCGACAAAATTGAAATCGGTGCCGGAAAATGACAGAGCTGTAAAACTTGATTTGCTGCGAGCCGCATTAAGCACCTTAATAGATTTGCACACAACAGCAATTAACGCAGAAAATAGACTTGAACATGAAGTATCAAGAGTTGTTAAAGAAGTATTAACACCTGATTATTATCAGAATGCAGTTAAAATTGCATTAACCAGAATTGTTACCCTTAATAAACTTGCCAGACCGTCACAAATAAGTACAACTATTGAATCATTGAATTTGCTGCATATATTAATGCCCCCAATTACCAGCAGATTATTAGGTGAGCCTCGAACATTTATACATTTCGAATTCACTCCTGGCAATATATTATTAAAAGATGACACAATGACAATAGTTGATTTTGAACAATCAACTATAGGTCCAGCGGTATTTGATGTTGCCACATTATTGTATAACCCGGAAGCCAATTTAAAACCTGATGAGATTAAAATACTACTGGATGAATATAACAGTTCGCTTCCACAATTAAACAGGCTTGATTTATTAGTGCGTGAAAGTGCTTTGGAAGCTGCAGCAGTAATAAAATTATTAATTTATGCAGGCTCAGCGGTGAATTTTTATCATAAATTTCATGATGGCAGTCGGTTGCAAGCTAAAGAATGGTACGTTAAAACTGCAATGGAAATGATGATAAATTCTGAAAATCAGTTGTTTCCACCGCAATTTATAGCATTAATTGCTAAAATTTTGGGTAAAGATGAATATACAAAATAAAAACAGGAGAAATTAAAATGTTAAAAGAAATCTTTATTGCTGAATTAAGTTATGAAGCAAAAACAACCCGAAATTTCCTGAGCAGAATACCCGCGGAATTAATGACTTGGAAGCCTGATGAAAAATCAATGTCATTAGGCGATATCGCGATACATATCGCAAATCTTCCCGGTTGGGGATTGACTACCCTGATTGGAACTTCATTTGATTTAGCAAGTCCTGAAGCAGAGGAATTTAAGAAAAACCAGCCTGACAGTCCTACTGATATCCAGAAACTTTTTGATAAAAATATCGCTGCACTTGAAGCAATACTGCAAAATGTATCTGATGATGATTTTGCGATTAACTGGTCGTTGAAGATGGGAGATAATATTTTCTTCACTCAACCACGATATGCAGTGCTGAGAAGTTTCTTTTTCAGCCACCTTATTCATCACCGTGCGCAACTGGGTGTTTATTTCCGTTTAAATGGAATTCCTGTTCCACCATCATTCGGACCGACTGCTGATGAGCAAGCATAATTCACCGGCACAAAACATCTGTTTGCAATACTGTAAAAAAGTGGTACAATTACTCCAGCAATAATTTCACTGTTGGAGGTTGAATCATCATGCGGAAACTAACTAAACGCCAGGAAGATGTCATGACCGCACTGCGTAAATATTATGCAGATAACGGTATGCCGCCTACTGTGCGAGAATTAGGAGTACAACTGGGACTTGCGTCCAGTTGTACAGTACAACGTCACCTTGATGCTTTAATCAAAAAAGGCTACATAAATCGCGACCCCTCTAAAGCTCGAACTGTATCAATTGTTAAAGGTGGCCAGCCGATTTCCAAACGAACCCCTGAACGAGGCATAATAAATGTCCCGATTATAGGTACAGTTACTGCCGGTGTTCCTATTTTGGCTCATGAACAATATGAAGATACTATCCCGCTTCCCCGTACATTAGTACCAGATGAAGATTGTTTTATATTGCGGGTAAGAGGCGACAGTATGATTAATGCTGGTTTATATAATGATGACCTGGCAGTAATAAAAAAACAGGAATATGCAAATAATGGCGATGTCGTGGTTGCATTAATTGATGACGAAGCTACCATCAAAAAGTTTTTTAAACTGCGTGGTAAAATAAAATTACAGGCAGAAAATCCAGCATATAAACCAATCATCGTGAAAGATTGCAAAATCCTTGGAAAAGTCGTAATGAGCATCCACCATTTCTAAATTAATTAAGACTTTTATAAAAAAACTGACCGTGAAAATATTCACGGTCAGTTTTTTGTTTATGCAACTTTTATAAGTTATACTTTTAAGCTGATTCGGCTATCGATGGCAATAACTCCACCATCGCCTGGCATTGCGATTAATGGATTGATATCCATTTCTTCAATTTCCGGGAAATCTGTTACTAATTGACTCAGGCGCATAATCGCATCAACGACTGCATCCATGTCTACAGACTTCTCACCACGAACACCAGTTAATAATTTGTAACTGCGAATTTCTTTTACCATTTCTCGAACTTCGCGCTCATCTACCGGTGCAATGCGAAATGTTACATCTTTTAATACTTCAACATAAATGCCGCCAAGACCGAACATGATCATCGGACCAAACTGTGCATCTTTGCTTACACCCAGAATAGTTTGTTTGCCTTCAACGACCATCTGCTGAATATTCACACCCCAGATGTTTGCATTCGGCATTTTAGCTTTAACATTGGTCATCATATCTTCATAAGCGGCACGAAGTTCTGCTTCATTTTTCAAGCCAACCTTAACGCCACCACAGTCTGATTTATGCAGAATGTCAGGTGAGGCAATCTTCATTACAACCGGATAACCGATTGAGTTAGAGAATGAAGCAACATCATCTGCTGAAGTGCATAATTTGCTTGCCGGCAATTTAAAACCGTATGCTTTTAAAATATCTGCGCATTCAATTTCATTTAATGTAGTTCTGCCTTCTGCGCGTGTTTTTGCAAACGCAGCAACAACGGTTGCTTTATCCACATTATATACTTTCGGTTCTTCATGGGCAGTGTTGCGCCATGTAGCGTAATCTACTAATGCTTTGAAAGCCTGAACAGCACGTTCTGGAAACGGGTATGTCGGTACTTCATTATTTCGTAAAATATCAATACCTTTCGCCTGCAGGGTACCGCCAATGAATGATGCAAATATTGGCTTCTCTGCACTATTATTATATTTTACAACCACATCTGCTGTTTCAACTATTTCAGTTGATGTCTGTGGAGTTACAAGAACTATAACACCATCAACGCCTTCATCAGCCAGTGTTGTTTCAATTGCAAAATCGTATAAAGCTGCTTTAGCATCTCCCAATACATCAACCGGGTTATGGAAGTTTGCGGCAGCAGGTAATTTTGATTTTAATTTAGCAACGGTTTCTTCGCTTAAAGAAGCCAGACTCATACCTGCACGCTCAACAGCATCAGTACAGAGAATGCCAGGTCCGCCAGCATTTGTTACAATCCCGATGCGGCTGCCTTTGGGTAATGGTGAATTGGTAAATGCGATTGCCATGTCAAACAGTTCCTGAACTGACTTTGCACGTAATACACCAGTCTGATTAAATGCTGCATCATAAGCACGATCTGCGCCAGCTAACGAACCGGTGTGGGACGCGGCTGCTTTTGCACCAGCAGCAGTACCGCCAGCTTTCACTAATACGAAAGGCTTGATAGCAGTTACCTGCTTTGCAATATCCATAAATTCTACGCCATCTTTTACATCTTCAACATAAGCAACAACGACTTTAATATCATCATCATCTTTCCATGCGCGCAACAGATCGTTAGTGCCAACATCAGCCTGGTTTCCAAAGGTAAAGAACTTATTATAACCGATGCCATTTTTGCTGGACCAGTCTAAAATAGCAGTTGCCAAAGCACCAGATTGTGACAACAGACCAATCTTGCCATTTTTAGGTGTTACAGGAGCAAATGATGCATTTAAACCACATGCAGTTGAAATTATACCAAGGCAATTTGGTCCGATAATACGAATACCATATTTATTGGCGTTTTCCATTAACTGCACTTCTAATGCTTTTCCTTCAGCACCCATTTCTTTAAAACCAGCAGAAATAACAACGATATTTTTTATGCCTTTTTCACCGCATTCAGTAATGACACCAGGAATGAACTTTGATGGAATTACTACAACAGCAAGGTCAACATTGCCGGGGATTTCAGAAACTGATTTAAAAGCGGGAATACCGAGAATTTCAGGAGCTTTAGGATTAACCGGGTATATTTTACCCTGGAACTTTGCGTCAATTAAGTTAAATAAAATGTCATAACCGACTTTTCCCGGTTCTGACGATGCGCCAATTACAGCGACTGATTCAGGTGTGAAGAAATTCTTCAGGGACGCAACGTTAGCGTCAATCGGGCCTTCGCCCTTGCATTTACATGCCATGTTATTTACCCTCGATTTATCGCCCTTCGGCGTTAGATTTAATCTCGTTTCTCTTGCCAGTATACTGGACATAAACGAACTTACAATCAGGATTAAGTTATGTTTTGTCGTAATGGGGCACGGCAAAACGTAAAATGCCCGCAAGAAGATAGCATACGATATATCTAATGTCAATACTAAAATGGCTACTTATCGAGAATTTAGTAATTATTTCTTAGTATTATCGTTCATGCTGCCCATTCTATACCCATCTAAATCCACTGTAACAAACTTAAAACCTAATTCATGCAGTTTAGAGGATATTTCCTGGCGATATTCCAAAGATATCAAATAAGGTATATCATCCGGCAGAACTTCAATTCTTGCAGTACTATCATGTACCCGTACGCGTACTAATCGCATTCCTTTATCGCGTAATAAATTTTCAGCAGCTTCAATATTTCTCAATGCGATATCAGTAATTCTCATTCCAGTTGCTAATCGAGTTGCGAGACAAGCCTCGGAAACAGCATCCCAGCTTATCAAACCACGTTCTTGAGATAACATTCGAATTTCCTCTTTTGTTATCCCATATTTCTTTAAAGGAGAAATTACTCCGAGTTCATGTATTGCTTTCTCACCTGGACGATAATCATTAGAATCATCTGCATTTGTCCCATCAATTATCGTCATAAATCCACGTTTATTGGATTCGTCAACTAATGCTGAAAATCGTGCTTTTTTACAATAATAACAACGTAAATTATCATTTCTAAGGAAATCTTCACAATCAAACTCAACCGGTGGCAGTTCTAATAATTCAACATTTAATTTTTTTGCAATAACACGCGCGCGTTCAATTTCTGAAAATAACATCGCAGGAGATATTACAGTAGCAGCGAGGACGTTTTCTGGTCCTAAAGCATCTACTGCCAATGAAAGTAAATATGAACTATCAGTACCACCTGAAAATCCAATCGCAACTTTACCATACTGTTTTAATAAATTAGATAACCACTCGATTCTGAGTGCTAAAGTATCAATGTTCATGTTCCTGCCTTAACTACCACTATCCCCGCTGTGGCATATTCCGTTTTATCTTTTTCACGAATTATCCGGTATCGAAGCTTTGCCCCATCTGCACAATCTTCCGGTACTATCCATGCCCATGTTGCGCCGGGTTCAATTCCTTCTGGGAATGATGCTAACGATGATAATATATCATCATCTCCCACAATATGCAATGTTTCGCCTGAATCATTTTTATATAATACTATTGATTTTGTTGTCACTGTTGGTTGAACTGGCAGCACTTCACCACCAATAGAAACAGGTAAAATAGCTGCATCAGCAGATACACCGGTTATAAAGTCAACTTTCTTTATTTCTATATTCCCACGGTTATCTTTTGCAGTCATTACTAAACGATGCTGTCCTGCAGGTATAGGCTTTGCTGGATCAAGAGCAATATATGCATATCCAGTTTTTTCATCAATTGAAATATTACGGGAAAAATCTGTACGATCAAAAATCAATGTAATTGTGTCCCGTGCTACCCCTACTCCTTCGTCATCAATAACCGCACCTAAATAACTTACCGGCATTTCTTTCACAATACCATTTTTTGAAACATCAGGTCTAATTCCAGAAAATATTGGCGGATCATTATCAAATGCACCGGCTGAAAGCTTGAAGATATTGCCATCTGTAGACGCGAAAAATAACGAATCATTATCTATTGCCGGCAGCATCATTGATAAGCTGCTTGATGCTGATGAATTATCACGGTTGTGTATTCGATAATTCCAGACTTGCTCCATTGTTAATTTATTATAAAAAGCCATTACCCCATACTGCATACTAACTAACAGGTTATTTCCCATGATTACTGCCGCGGCACTGGCTCCCAAGGGCAATCGATATGCGCCATCTGTTTCAGTTTTAACTGATTTCTTCCACTTATTTTGACCGGTATTAATATCTTTGCAATATATTCTTCCGTCAGCAGCAGTAATATATAATGCCTGGTCATCTAATGCAATTGTAGAAAAAGCTCCATTTATTGTTGATTCCCATTTAATTGGTTTCTGATTATCATAAGGATTTATTACAATAATTCTATTGCCGGATGTTAATACAACAACTTTACCATCAGATATCGGTGCATTTTCAAATCGCGGCATACCGTCTATATCTGCCGACCATTTTTGAATACCATTTTCAATACGGGACATATCGCCATTTACAAAAGCTAATACTATAGAGCTTCCCATTAAAATTGGTGATGATTTTATCGTGGATTTCATATCTACAGACGCGACCAATTTACCGGTTGCAATATCAACAGCATCAAGATTTCTATTTCCTGCTGCAAAAAACAATGTTTTTTCGCCTACAGTGGCACCGCAGGTTATGCCGCCAGACAATTTACAATTCCAGATTATTTCACCATTATCAGGTTTCAACGCAGTCACTTGACCGCATAATTGTGAAGAAATAACCATATTATTCAAAATCAGCAGATTGTCTACCGCTTTATCATCGACATCGCGATACCATTTTACTTCACCGGTTTCGGTATTAAATCCTACAACGCGAGTGCCAACCTGAGTAATTGCAACGTCAGCTGTTGATACGATGTTGCCTGGTAAAATGGTAGTATCCTTGTTCAATGCCATCTTCCAAACTAATGCCATATCTTGCGGTATTTTTACGTCTTTATAATAATTATTTCCATCACCTTTCCCCCCTTGCCAGGCAGCAAAAGATGGCAGTGACAATATAAATAATAATAAATAACTACTTAAAGTTTTTAATGATATTTTTCTCATTTTGCCTTCTTCTCATATTCATGACGACCTGATTCATAACCATCACCGCCATGACAATCATTTATTACAACTGCGGGGAAATCTTTTACGACTAATTTATAAATTGCTTCAGGTCCTAAATCTTCATACGCAACTATCTCTGCTGATTCAACACATTTTCCTAATAATGCTCCCAATCCACCGATAGCACCGAAATATACTGCATAATCACTTTGACACGCAGTCTGCACTTCTGCGCTGCGTTTACCTTTTCCTATCATCCCGCGCAATCCCTTTTCCTTTATTAAACGAGGAGCATACGCATCCATTCTGCCACTGGTGGTTGGACCGGCAGAACCAATAGGACGCCCAACTTGCACTGGTGTGGGACCGACATAAAATATTATCATTCCATTCAAATCAACAGGAAATTCATCACCAGCATCTAATGCTGCAATCAATCTTTTATGTGCTGCGTCGCGGCCAGTCAATATGGTTCCCGTTATCAGAACTTGCTGACCTGCCTTTAAAGCTACCGCAGCCTCTTTCGTTAACGGGGTTATGACGTGTATAATATTCTCGGCATTGCTCATATCTATATAAATTCAATACTAAAGTGTATTTACCTGTCAATATGCGAATAATCTCTGATTTAAAAGTAATAAAAGAAATATCCCACAAGGATGAAGACTACAATTGCAAGTATCGTCAATTCATTAAATATCGGTTGAAATGGAGTGACAGCAAACTTGATAATTTAGTGCAAGAAATTTACCATCGCATATTAAATGAAATAGATTGCACCGCTTGTGGCAACTGTTGCTGCATTTACGAAATCGAATTATTGGAAAATGATATCGAAAGGATCAGTCAGTATTTAGATCTGAGCAATGAAGAATTTATTGAAAAATATGCAATGCCGGGCAATGAAACTAAACTTGCTTTCAATACCAGTCCTTGCCCATTTCTAATTCAAAATAAATGTATTGTTTATGAAGCACGTCCGCAGGTATGCCGTGAATACCCTCATGTGCAAAAAGGAGAAATCCGCACACGAATGTGGAGTGTTTTGGACTATGCGCGCGATTGCCCGTTAATATTCAATCTGTTGCAAACTATGAAGTCAGAAATACCATATCGCTTACTGCCAGAAGACTGGTAAAGGGAACTAAATGAGACCTTATTATAAAGATACGAAACCGCAGCTTCGATTTGAGTCACCAGTAACTATTGGAATTATGGTCGCATGGTTAATTATATTAATTTTACAATATGGCGGATTACATGTAGAAAACTTCATTGGGATATCAACTTATTTGCTTCCTACCTCATTCATTACCTATTCTCTTGTTCCAGCAGGTATTTGGGGTACTTTATTTGCAGCTATTGCTTTATATTTTACCGGCAAATCATTAGAAAATGCTTGGGGGAGCAAAAAATATACAATATTCCTATTAATCATGTCATTATCTGGTGCCATATTTTTTGAAGCAGGCGCATTATTATTCAGTGGTTCTATACAAGATTTGGCAGGTCCATGGAAATTAGTCAGTGGTCTCATCGTAGCCTGGGCATTTATGTACCCTTATGAGCGTATTATGTTCTGGTTCATCCCAGTGCCATCAAAAATAATGGCCTTAATAACAGTATTACTGGAATATTTCATCAATGCACCACAAGCAAACCCCGAAATTAGATGGCTGCAAATTTTTGCTGGACTATTCGCGTTAGGTTCGGTACTATTTGGGTGGTTTTATGTTTCTTATCAACATTTATTTCAAAAAAAATCAGGTAGAAATAGTAAGGTTTCTGGTCCAAACTTCTTTGTAAAAATATTTCGGGAAATAGAACGTCGTCGAAGAATTGCAGAATTAAAGAAAAAATTCAAATTTAGTGATGAAGATGATAAATAATTAAGAAAAATATGTGGAAATGTTTACCTGTGGTTAATTGAGTGGTAAAATTACTTCAGATTTGGGGGCCATGTCATTATTGCACGACTAATTGTCATATTCAGCATATTGGTTCTCACCATCCATATAATATTGGCTGATGTTTTTGTGATGGCAGGTGTTGTTACGCCTTCTCCCTTACCCATTATAATTGATAAACAGGAAATTTTTGCACCAGTGATGAACTCACTATTCATGATTGGTTCCCCAGCATCCATCGATAAAGAAAATATCATTTTAGTAACTCCGAATGGTACACTAACCATGAAAAAAGATAGTAGTGATGCTGAATTGAACGATAAACCTATAAAGTTATCCAGTTCACCGAAAGTAATTGATAACACAACATATCTGCCGATGCAGGCACTTTCAACTTATTTAAATGTCAATGTCTCTTTTGATCCTGCCTCTCGTTCATTATCTATATCACCAATTGTTACTTTAGGCTATGAACCGCTTGGCAACGGTACTGCAATAACAGTAAAAAGTACTGCACCATTGTCATATAACAGTAGCTACACTAAAGGAAAAGGAGAATATGACACTCCCAAATATTATTTTGATTTAAAAGGTGTTTCTTTAGGATTTGTAGAGCAGCAAATTGCCGTTGACGAATCAACTGTCGCAAGAATGCGTGCTACCCAATTCTCTGTTTCACCGCCAATCACCAGACTTGTCATTGACCTTACTGGTGATGCCGATGTAAAACCTGTTATCACAGAAAACGGACAATTGTTAACTATAACTATAAAATCTCTTAATATTCCAGAACCGACCATAATACCATCTATAATTGATATCTTAAATCCCGCTGTTGAAAGTAAAACGATAAAAATTACTAACGTAGCATATACAAAAAAATCAGATAACCGGTCTGATATCTCTATTACAACAGATTATAAACCACGGGTTACAGCCAGTTATAATGAAACTGAAAATATTTTAACATTAATTATTCCTGATGTTACTGATATACCTTCACCAGTAAAAATCGCTGAAGGCGACATCGTTAAATCAATACAAATAGAAAAGAAAGAAACCAATGCTGCAATCCGTATAAAATGTGATGAAAATGCTGGATATCTTGTGCGCCGAGGTAATAAAGGAATTATAATATCAATTGGGAAATTCACCTTGCAAGATATGCGTGTAGTACTTGACCCAGGTCATGGCGGCAATCAATCAGGTGCTGTCGGATATCGTCAAACTCTTGAAAAAAATATAAATCTTGATGTGATGCTTCGGGTTGCAAAATTGCTTCGCCAGGAAAGTGTACCGGTTTTCTTAACCCGTGAAAAAGATGTCAGGATGGAATTAAGCGAAAGAACAATTTACGCATCGTCAGTAAATGCAGATATTTTTGTATCCGTACATTGCAATTCATCTGGAGAAAGAAATAGCGGAGCAGGTACTCAAACATACTTTACCCACGAATGGAGTGCGGTACTTGCCGGTGTAATGCATGATGAATTGAATAAAGCACTTAACCTGAAAGATGGCGGTATTCATTTAATGCATTTTTATGTAACAAGAAAAACCACAATGCCATCCGTTCTGTTAGAATTAGCTTATATTAATAATTCAAGAGAAGAAGCATTGCTGCTTTCTCCTGATTTTCGCCAGTCAGCAGCAGTAGGAATTGTAAACGGAATCAAAAAATATGCAGCTAAAGATGACTGGAAAATGCGTCGATTGGTAATAGACGATAAGTAAAATTACATCATAAGTTGAATGATTATGCCCTTGAAGGGTATAATAAGTCAGATGACAGATAATCGCTACAAATTTATAGAAATATCCGGTTGGGCAGCGCAAAATCAGGAGAACGTTGATAACTCTGTTTTGACAGAATCTACTAAAGTGCGTCCGACAGGTTCACGTGCAACTATTAAGCCAATTGAAATAATAGGAGAACGTGGTTCAGAAATTGGTCAATTTTATGCACCACAAGGAATAGCTATCGGCAATGATGATACCCTGTATGTTGCAGACACATTAAACAACCGTATCCAGCGTATTAGTGTAGAAGGCGGGGTTGACGCGATAGGTGCAGAAGGCGGTGAACCGGGAAGATTCAAATCGCCATCAGGAATTGCATTAGATAAACATCAATGTATTTATATCACAGACAAAGGCAACAACCGGCTTCAAAAATTTAGCAATAACGCGGCGTTATTATTTTCTATTTGCACCAGGGGTTCAGGTACCATGCAGCTTAATGGCCCGGGAGGATTAGCAATAGACCATACTAATAATATCTATGTCGCAGATACCGGAAATAACCGTTTCGTGTCATTCACATCAATAGGCAGAATCCGTCCCCTGCCCTTTTTAACTAATACAGATATTAAATTCAGTCGGCCAGGCGGTATAGCAATAAGAAAAGATGGAATCATCGCGTTGGCAGATACTTGGAATCACAGGATATTGATTTACGATAATACCGGTAAATTATTACAGAAAATCGGGAAAGCCGGCAATGCTGCCGGTGAGTTAGGGCAGCCGACAGGTTTAGTGTTTGATACAGACGATAGTTTAATTGTCTGTGAAGCGGGTAATAACAGATTGCAGAAATTTAATATTTATGGCAATAGTGTCTATACCTGGAACGGTCGAGAATGTAAAACGGGACCATTAATGTGTCCTAACTCTGTAGTAATTTCAAAATCCGGTGAATTATATATTGCTGACACCGGAAATCATCGCATAATTCGATGCGAAATATGGTAATTGGAGATAATAATGTCTAAATGCACCCTATGCGGCGCAAATTTAATAAGCAGTGTTGAACGGGAAAGTGGAGTATGTATTTTATGCGGGCATACTGTGCAATCTACTTCAGAAGTCATTACCAGGATGGAATACCAAAATATCAGCCGTGAAGAGAAAGTTTTGCCAGAAAGCTTGAAAAAACTTTCTTATGCATTAATGATTATTGGTCTGATAATTATTGCTATCGCAATTACATTTCTTATCCGCACTTTATGGATTGGGGCAAATTCACAAGCTGTAGCAATCGCGTTTCTTGCTGTCAGCACAATTATCGCAGTGAAAATAATAAACCAGGGAATAGGAATAATATCAATAGTTAATCTGGTACGCCAAAATTTCCTAACTCAATCTATTGTTCTAATGCTATTTGCAATTATAGCTTCAGGCGCAGCATGGTATTTCACTGTATATATTTTATCTTTAAATGAAATGCCGGGAATTGACTTCAAGGCATGGACTGCTAAAGAAAGGTTATTTGTTCCTTACTGTTTAGGATTGATAGCATTGCTATGGGGATACCTGGTGGCATTAATTCTAAAAAAGTTTAATGAAGATGACGTTCGCAAACTATTCGAAGCCGAGAAAGAAGTTGCATCAATAATAAGTGATGACGATAAACCGTTTTTCACACGTTCACACAATGAGTAAGATAAATGCCTGAATTACCAGAAGTTGAAACTATTCGACGACAAATAACTCCTCATATTACTGGTAAAAAAATCACCGAAGTTATTACTGGACGTGACCGTGCAATCCGCGAAAACAGCTCTCCAGAAGAGTTTATCGGTATGATTCAGGGAGCAAGAATAGTTGAATCGTTACGACGGGGAAAAGTAATTGTCTTAACTCTCAGCAATGGCAATTCAATTCTTTTCAGATTAGGAATGAGCGGTCGAGTTTATCTTGCTCCAACAGAATCACCATTGCTCAATCATACACATGTAAGAATATTGTTGTCAGACCATAACGAATTGCGCTTTGTGGATCCCAGAACTTTTGGCAGTGTAACAGCGGTTACTGGAACTGATATCTTAACTCTGCCTACTTTAGAACATTACGGGTGCGAACCATTCGACAAAAACTTTACTCCTGAAAAACTGCGTGAAGTTTTAAATACTACAAAAGTACCACTCCAGGCTGCGCTAATGGATCAAAGCAAGGTAACTGGAATCGGTAAAATTTATGCTGATGAAGTCTGTTTTCAAGCAAAACTTCCGCCATTAAAACCTGCTTATTCATTGACAGATGAAGAAATCATTCGTTTACATACTGCTATTCATGAAATATTAGCTGCCGCAATATCTGCCCGTGGAACATCAAACCGCGACGCGTCATATCGTGATGCAGACGGCAACCATGGCACCTATCAAAACCAGCTTAAAGTTTATCAGCGGGAAAATAAACCTTGCCGCGAGTGTGGTGAATTAATAAATTACAAGCCATTTGCCGGCAGAAGAATACACTATTGCCCAAATTGTCAGAAATAGTATTTAACTATGTTTTATTGCTGCCTGAATATAACTTCCAGCATCTCTTGAGTATTCGTGGGAACTGGCGACAACATCATGGCTTTTCTAATCATATTCAATCCGTCTGCCCGGTTATAGCCTAATTGCTGCAATACCAGCATTACTTCATTTTCCAATTCTGCTATATCCGATGATATTGCAGGGCTACTCCCGGGTGTTTGAGTTGCTGTATCTAAAGCCATATATGCCGTCATTTTTCCTTGCAACTTTGCCACTACTTCACGTGCTTTTTGTTGACCAATTCCCGGAAGTTGTGTCAGAAATCTGGTATCACCGGCTTCTATTGCGGCGGCAATGCGGGATACCGGCTGTGCTATTGCTTTTACCGCAGTTCGAGGCCCAATACTTGCAACTTGAATAAATGATTCAAAAAAATCACGTTCAGCTTTATTATTAAAACCAATCATAACCGGGGTAGCACGATTCTGATCTATTTGAAGATAATAATATATAATCAACGATACTTCTGAACCTTCAACAGCTTCAGGCATTTGCGCAAGAATAGCTGGAGCTATTAAAACCTCATAACCGATTCCACCGGCAATGATAATCATAGAAGATGACAACCGTTCTAAAACTGTGCCTTGAATATAACTAATCATGACGAAATAATACCGTTTTGTGTTGCATTAGTCCAATTATTTCAGACTATTTTACAATTTTTCTCGCTCGTGGATGCGTAGCAGCGAAAACTTCACGCAGCATATCTGTCGCGACATGAGTGTAAACTTCTGTTGTTGCTATCGATGCATGTCCCAGCATTTCCTGAATTATTCGCAGATCAGCACCGCGTTCAAGCAAATGAGTTGCAAATGAATGACGAAGGGTATGTGGCGATATGCTTTTAATAATACCAGCTTTTTTTGCAGATGATTTAATAATTAACCAGAATGCTGCACGAGTTAAATGTCCTTTTACCTTGCCGGGAAATATGAACGGGTTGGTATCATTTCTATTGCTTAAATATAATTGCAGCCATTTCACAGCATGACTGCCAATGGGTACAATTCTTTCTTTGTTACCCTTCCCTATCACCCTGATATATCCTACATTTAATTGCAGATTATCGCGTTTTAAAGACACTAATTCAGTAACGCGCAGTCCTGTTGCATATAATACTTCCAGCATCGTTCTATCGCGCAAACCGCGTATATCTGACGCATCAGGAGCACTGAGAAGCATATCAACTTCTTCCAAATTTAATGTTGATGGCAGTTTTTTCACCGGATGCGGAAGAGTTACATTTGCTGTCGGGTCGACAGTAATAATTTGTTCTGCCACCATAAAACGATAGAAAGTCCGTACGGCAGTTAACTTGCGACTAATGGTAGCAGTTGATAATTTACGCCGGTTTAGATAAGAAAGATACCTGATAATATCACTGTCAGTAGCAATTGTGATATTCACAATTGAGCAATGTTCAGATAAAAAAAGTTGAAGTTCGTTTAAGTCTCGTCTATATGCTGCAATCGAATTATTCGCCAATCCGCGTTCTAAAATTAGATAATCGAGAAAATTATCAATTTCATTATTCATTTTCTGATTTAACCTAATTCTTTGGCTGCATTTTCTAATATTTCAGCAATTAATGGCGCTTTACCGGCAAGGTATGATTCTCTGTCATTGGGGAACTTCTCAGCCAGTTCTTTTTTTAGACTATCATATTTTTCTGCAACATCAGGATGCGCAACTAAATAATCCCGAAATATAATCCATTGTTTCCAATGATTACTTCCTTTTTCCACCATGTGGACATGGCAGGTACGAGGATTGCCCAGAACGAAAAAATTCCTGCCGGGAAGGCCGAAATCACCTAAATATTCAAAACCGGCTGATTCCATTAACGGAATACACTTGTCTAAATCAGATATTTGGGGAATCATTATTGCTATATCAATTACTGGTTTAGCGGACAAACCAGGTATGGATGTGCTTCCTATGTGCTGGATATCCATTGCTAAAGCACCTAAAGCATCGGCAATTCTTTTTTCTTCTATTTTATACAACTTTTCCCATTGAGGAGAAAATGGCGATAATTTAACAGTTCCTGGTGGTAACCCAAGCATAATATTCACCTCGTATAATTAATAATATATCATTTCATACTAAATTATGCAAGTTATCGCTTAGTAAGTTATCAAAATATTCGATTTCTTAACATTTTTTTAATGTAAAGCTACTAAAATCCTGCATTTATTGTTTGCAATCAATGCCAATCATGGGTATAATCATCTTGCCCGCATTATCGCGGAGACTACAAAAAAAAATAAATTGGAAAATTAAATGCGTACACCAACAATCTTAATCATTTTTACTGTATTTTTAGTTGGCATCGTCTTATTTTTGACTATATCCCGGAAACAGGATGCGTCACATCCAGCTATGATACAGGTAAACACATTTTTAAAGGCAATAATTGATAAAAACTCCGTTGCAGTTGAATCCGCATTAGACCCTAAATATGCAACAGTTACATGGGTGGGCGAAGGCGATTCAAAAACACTGGTTTCATTGCACTTTAAAAGTTTCTCGCCATCAGGTGGTGGTGCTTTTACTACTATCCCGGAAAGTAAATGGTCAAATTATGATTTAAGAAAATTAACCATTGATACTACTGCGGCTACGAACCCGGACATTGATGAAGAAGCTAAAACAGCTTCTGTAAAAATGACAGATGGTGTTAAGGTATTTTTAAGGCAGAATGAGAGTGGGAAATGGATAATTTGTCATATTCAGAAAAAAGTAGAGGCCGATCAATAATTGATATACCTGGCGAAGACGCGTTAATTGCGAAATTGGCTGGCATATTGCCTGCTCCTCGCCAAACTGCTCTTACTATAGGTGATGACGCCGCTGCTATTGAATTACCCGGCGGGAAATTTCTATTAGTTACTACCGACGTCCTCATGGAAGGCGTCCATTTTCGTCTCTGCTGGGGTGACATTTTCGCATTAGGTTGGAAAGCACTGGAACAAAACCTTTCTGATATCGCCGCTATGGGTGGAGTTCCCACCCATGCTGTTGTCGGTTTAGCTGTACCACCAGGATGGGACCAGGAAAATGCATTTGAATTATATCAGGGAATCGCCGAGTGCGCCCGAACTGCCGGTGTTGATGTCGTAGGTGGCGATACTATCACCTCTGTTGGCCCTCTTACTATTTCTGTTACAGTTCTTGGTGAAACAAAAAATCCTATAACACGATATGGTGCCCGACCCGGTGATGCTATTTACATAACCGGAACTCTCGGACGCGCTGCTTCCGGTTTAATCGCATTAGAATCTAATCGTCCTATACCTCTTGATTTATCTGCCGCGGTGGAAGCACAAATGCGTCCTATCGCACGTATGAGTGAAGGCAAGGCACTGGGCGAAAGCGGCATAGTAACATCAATGATGGATCTTAGCGATGGTGTAGCGACTGATTTAAACAGATTATGCCGCCGCAGCAGAGTCGGCGCATTAATACATGAAGCGATGCTGCCGGTTGATGAAATTGTAGAAAGAGTGATGAATTGGGTTGAGGATTCGCGCAATCCAGTGGAAATAGCTTTAAATGGCGGAGAAGATTTCGAACTGTTATTTACAGCACCAGAAGATGCAGATGATGAGTTAAGACAAATATGTGATACTCCTATTACTAAAGTAGGTGAAATAACAACCGGAGACTGGGTAGTTATTCAACATATTGATGGCAGTAGCACGCCACTGCACTGGGGCTTTACCCATCCGATATAGGGGTTTAATAAATTGAAAATAGCATATTTTGATTGCATTTGCGGCATTAGCGGTAATATGACATTAGGTGCGATGATTGCCGCAGGTTTACCAGCAGAAACGTTAATCTCTGAACTAAAAAAAATACACCTTCATGGTTGGGAATTAAAGATAGAAAATGTCACTAAAAAAGGCATCGCCGCAACCCATTTAGATGTAATAGAAAGTCATCAACACCACCATCATGAAGAAGAAGAAAGTAATCACCATCATCATACGCATCGCGGATTATATGATATTATCAAAATAATTGATGACAGCCACCTGCATGAAAATATTAAAGAAACCGCAAAAAAGATATTTACACGCCTGGGCGAGGCTGAAGCCGATGTTCACGGCACCACCCCGGACAAAGTTCATTTTCATGAAGTTGGCGCGGTAGACGCGATTATTGATATCGTCGGCACTGCCATCGGTATGCATCATTTAGGAATTGATAAAGTTTATGCATCTGCTATCCCTACCGGAAATGGCTGGGTCAATTGCGCCCACGGCACATTGCCCATACCTGCCCCTGCAACCGCCTACCTGCTTTGCGGTGCACAGATTACCCCTACTGATATACAAGGCGAATTAACCACCCCTACCGGAGCAGCAATCGCAACTACCCTTGCTGAAAGCTTTGGCAATATGCCGGCTATGAAAATTATTACTATTGGATATGGTGCCGGCACTAAAGAATTTGATATTCCAAATGTTATGCGCATATTTATTGGCGAAACTACAGATGATAAAACAAGCGACAGAATTATATCACTGGAATTCAATCTCGATGATTGCACCGGTGAAGCTATCGGCTACCTGATGGAAAAAACATTGCAAACCGGCGCATTGGATATCTTTTATACTCCGGTACAAATGAAAAAAAATCGTCCCGGAGTGATGGTAACTGTCTTATGCAAAGAGAACAATGAAGATGAGATTGTCAGATTGCTGATGCGTGAATCTACTACATTAGGCATAAGACGTACCGAAATCACACGATATATTTTGCCAAGAAATATTGTAACAATAACAACACCTTTAGGTGATGTACGGGTAAAAACTTCGGAATTTGAAGGCAAGATTAAATATGCCCCTGAATATGAAGATTGCAAAAAGATTGCTGAATCATTAAATATTCCCTTAATTGAAGTTTTTAATATGGTTTTATCGCAAATGGTTAAGTAATGATCGATACCCATTGCCACCTGAATCATCCGAAATTATTGGAAAAAACGGCACAACTTCTACACGATGCCGCACAAGTTGGAGTAACTAAAATAATTGTTCCCAGTTGGGATGAGGATAGTTCGCGAAACGCGATGAAACTGGCAGTGAATTATCCTAATGTTATATATCCGGCAATAGGCGTTCACCCCTGGTTTCCCCCAAAAAATGGCTATTCTTTCATAGAAGATATTTGCAGAGAATCAACTCCAATCGCAATCGGGGAAATAGGCATAGATAAAAGCGCACGTATTTCAATAGTTGAACAAATGACGACTTTTACTACTATGATTGATATCGCCAGAAAATACGATTTGCCGGTTATAATACATGCTCGCGGCGGATGGGAAATAATTCTTGAAACATTGCGTGAAAAACCAGTTCGCGGAGTTATGCATGCGTATTCGGGCAGCGTAGAAATGATGCAAAAATTTATTTTAGCAGGGATGCAAATATCGTTCGCCGCCTCATTAACCCGACCAAATAATAAGAAAACCATTCTCTGTGCCGAAGCAGTGTCATTACACAGCATGATGATTGAAACTGATGCTCCGGGAATGGCGGTTTATGGGTTGACACGTGGCCAAGGGACCCCGGAGAATTTACCTGTTGTAGTCGGCACCATGGCAGAAATCCGCCGTATGCCTATATATGACATAATTATGCATAGTGATGCAAATGCGCGCGAGTTGTTTGGAATAAAGATGTAATTGAATGTTAACTTAATTTCAACAAAGCAATAATTATCGGGTCTATCATCGGCTGAAATACATTTGATAACAAGTCTACGACTAACACCCCCCCCATCACATATTGTATTCCCATCATTAATATTCTATCCCAGGTTGACTGTCTTTCGATTGGAGCCATCCTATATGTTGATATTAACTCTACTGCAGCCTTTACTCCCGATTCCAATTCTTTCTTTGACGGGGTTCGCGTTGTCCATCTTTGCTGAATCCACGCGCCAACTTTTTTCCATGTCATTGATATGGCTATCACCATCCATACAGTTATAATTGCCACAAAACTGATATTTGTCTGTCCCCAATGAGTTCGCAAGGTCAATGCGATAAGAGTAACGCCAAGATATATGAATGACAATATCGCTATCAGGTTTGTTCCGCAGCGCGGGTGAATTCGTGACATTTTTGCCACATTTTTCATTGTTAATGGTTCGCCATTTTCTATGGCATTTACCGACATGTGCTCCGCGGCATGATAACCAGACATGAGTGGCGAATAACGCAATACTACCAGAAACAAAAAAGTTGTTGCGATAGAATTAAAAATAATCAGGCTCAATTCATATTGCGGGAGCATTGCTGGTTGTACTGATAAATTTGAGAATAATAAAGTGTAATCTCTGAAAAGCTGATTGTTAGTGAACTTGTATATCGCGGCAGATAAAATGAGTGAGAAATTTTGTATAAAAAACAGGGATATCGCCATTAAAAATCCAGTTAAAAATAGCGCAAATTTACCAACTCCTGCGGTTATTGATGTTGTATACAAATATACACCGAGAGGTGTTGCCATCCCGCCGATTCTTGGGGGTGGCGGATTATGAGTGACCGCGCCTAATACATCGTTGCAATTCAACCAGCCAATATATATATTGCCGGATACTACCGCCAGGCCTGCTACATTTTTCTCCATGAATATTTGTTTGGCAACCTGAATGGTAAAATGAGGATATAACACCGTTTCCGGCATCTCCATAATCATATTCACTGAAGTTATTTCAATCAAATTCGGATGTTCATTGGCTATTTTCAACAGCTTTTCAGTAGATACCACACCAACCAATCGGCTATTTTCTACCACCGGTAAATAATCCATTCCTTCTATTTGAAATAAAACAATAGCCTTTCCCGCAGTATCATCAGGTGATAATGTTTTAATTTGCTTTATTAATGGAGATATATTGTCCGCAGCGTTCATACCGCGTAATTATACAGAAAATGGGGTTATTATGATAGGTAGTAGATGAATATTATTACACAGAGCCACAGAGGAGACACAGAGATGCACAGAGGTTTTTAATAAACTATTTTATAATAGACGATATTTTGTCACTGCCTGTCGAAGTGACCGAAATAATTTATCTCCGTTGCTCTGTGTCTTCTCCGTGTATCTTGTGTAACCCAATAATAATTAATTTCCCTTGGCGAAATCGCTTATATCATCTACGATTTCTTCTACTTTTTTTTTGGCTTTTGAAAAGATGGAATCTTTCTTTCCAGCGTCAGTATCACCGGATTCTTTGGCGAGTTCTTCCAATAATTCACGTTCGCGATGCGACAATGATGTCGGTACTGCTATTCCCACTATAAAGTGCAAGTCGCCACGGAGATTGCTGTTATGCAGGTCTGGCATCCCCTTTCCTTTGATACGGAAAGTTTGCCCGGGTTGTGTGCCGGATGGTATGCCATATTCAACGTCGCCATCTATCAAAGTTTTAACGTGAATATTGCCGCCCAATGCCGCGGTGGTGAATGGTATATCAAATCTTCGCGCGATATCGTTGCCGCTGCGCTGGAATACTTTATCTTCCTTCACAAATAACTGCACCATTAAATCGCCGGATTGTGCGCCGCGCATACCGGCATTGCCTTTGCCGCGATGGCGAATGCGAGATCCGGTATCTACACCCGGCGGAACAGTGACGGTTATCGATTCAGATATGCGCACTCTGCCCGTACCGCTGCATTCTTTGCATGGATTCGGGATTATTTCGCCGGTTGCTCCGCAACGGTCGCAGGGAACCTGGGTCTGTACCTGCATTCCGAATATGCCGGATACCGTTTGACGTCTCTGTCCCAAACCGCTGCAGGCGGGGCATTTAATCGCACTGCCGCCACCGGCAGAACCGGAGCCGTGACAGGTGGTGCAGGTAGTTTGATGCGGCACGCGAATATTTTTCTCGGTACCACGGGCAGCTTCTTCCAGAGTTATTTCCAGATCATATCGCAGCGATTCACCGGTGGGGTCAGGTCGCGATTGTCCACCCATATTTCCAAAAAATGAATCGAATATATCATTTATACCGCCGCTGAAACCGAAGTCTGCACCACCTCCGCCGAAGTTACCTTGACGCGGTCCATCATGACCATATTGGTCATACATGGCGCGTTTCTGCGGATTGCTCAATACTTCGTATGCTTCGCCGACTTCTTTAAATCTTTCTTCAGACTGCGGGTCGTTATTATTTACATCCGGGTGGTGTTGACGCGCCAGCCGACGATAGTTCTTCTTTATCTCTTCAGCAGAAGCGTTGCGGCTTACACCCAACAATTCATAATAATCGTGTTTTTCTGCCATATTCCTATTCATCCACTCATAACAAAACCGGCTACAGTATCTGCGCCGGTTTTGAGATTATTTTATTAACAATTAATCTTTGTCTGCCAGTATCTTAACTCTGGCCTCTGCGATTTCAACCATTGCATTGTTGATTAAACCGGCAGTATTTGTCTCGGTCATGCGGCCGCGGCGTTCTTTCAACTCGCGTGCTCGTTGTGAAACCGCTACCACTAAAGCGTACTTGCCAATGCGCTCTTTCAAACGCTCAACATTAACGCGCTGTTTAACTTTCTTCTCTGTCATCTTTCCCCCCAACTGGTAAAGATAATGCGGGGTACATTATAGAAAATTTAGGGGTGATGTGTCAAATGTGAATCTTATGAAGTAACAATTTGTTATTTCATTTCTTCAATATAACATAAAACCTTTTGCCATCACTTTCCCTTTTACATGTAGCACCTACACTTTTTCCATCTGGTGATAAACCGAAATAACCATCAAAATAATATTCTATACTCTAATAATTATAATTACCATAACCGCCATCTGCCATATTAATTGGAAATACAGCTTCCTTATCGCCATTATTATTATATAGAGCTAACTCAGCACTGATTATCTCAAAGGGATAATCAATTTTTACCTTTCTTGATAAATATTCATGTATTAATTTCAAATTATTCGAAACCATACTATTTCTTAACAGTATATACTTTCCGTTTAGAGTTCCACATAATAGATTATCTA
>Ga0194053_10000265_pt1 | contig 40009 bp, 34 predicted proteins | sample SepL228m_MetaG_FD_161684 | JGI IMG/M metagenome (GOLD analysis project Ga0194053, IMG submission 161684) | Anoxic zone freshwater microbial communities from boreal shield lake in IISD Experimental Lakes Area, Ontario, Canada - Sep2016-L227-8m | ecosystem: Environmental > Aquatic > Freshwater >... | reverse complement strand
GGGTATTCCGTGCCGGCCACCACGCGCAGGTCGCACTGGATGCCGGATTTCAGGATGACGCTCGATTTTGTCGCCCCCTTGGCGAGGATGGATCCCACCAGCAGGTGAGTGGTGAAAAATTCCGAGACTTCCTCCGGGTGCCGGGTCGAGACGATAAAATCCAGGTCGCGGACAATTTCTTTTTTCCTGCGGTAGCTGCCGGCGATCTGCGCCTGAGTGACGCGCGGATGCCCGCGCAGGTCATCGAGGAGGCTCTCGGCGAGCCCGGCAACATCGCCGATGCGGAATTCTCCGGTATGCTTCTTGTGGTGCTCGATCGCCTGCAGGATGTTGGCGGCAGTTTTGTCCCCGAACCCCGGCAGGGCGGCGACTTTTCCAGATTGGCACGCGCGCTCGAGCTTCGTGATCGAATGCACCTGCAGCGAGTCCCACAGCGCCTTGATCTTTTTTGCTCCGAGCCCTTGGATTTCGAAGAGGCTCAGGATATCCGGCGGAAATTCGTCGGTGAGATGGTCGTAGTATTCAAGCCGCCCGTCCCGCACGAGGGTTGCGATTTTTTCCGATGTCGCCTTGCCGAGCCCGTCCACCGACCCGAGGCGGTCTTCTTCGACGAGCTTTTCGAGCGGCTCGGAGAGAGTCTCCAGCGCGCGGGCGGCATTGGTGTAGGCCCGGACTTTGAACGGGTTTTCGCCTTTCAACTCGAGGAGCCGCGCGATGTTTTCGAGCACTGTGATGATGTCGTCCTTGCTCATTCCAAATACGTTTTTAGGCGGTTGCGCCATCCGGGCAGCCATTTTGTTTCGTTCCGCTCCGGAGGGGAATTTTTCACGCGGAGCGTCAGTGTCTCGTCCGCCGCGCGGACAAATGCCGGGAGCGCCGGCCCCGTGGGGCTCATGTTCGTCAGGACCTGCAGCAGCCCCCAACCTGTTCCATGATACCTTTCCGAAGGGTTCGTTCCCTCGCCCTTGAAATTCACGTAGTCCATGAGGGCATAGTATCCGAGCGGCTCGGCTGCCACACGCCGGAAATTCGAGGCGACTTTCGCACGTTCACCCGTCGGAGCGGCAGCGAGCATCTTCGGTAGAGCGGATTCGAGCCGCATCGCCGCATACCGGGCTTGGAGAGGAACGGTGCCAGCCAGAAGCGCCCGCAGATCCTTGAGGCGGGGACCGTTGGCTTCGCTGAGGAACTCCGCCCGCGACTTCCACGGGCACGGGCCGAGCATCCAGTCTTTGACCGGCTGGCCGTTCGTTTTCAGAAACCGTGCCAGCCCCGGAAAGCTCTCCTCGAACGGGCCGCGTTGTCCTGCGGGATACCAGATGAAATGGCCGATGCCGAGCGAGGCGAACCCCTCGCCTGCGTTCCAGGAGGTCAGCCCGGACACCGTAGCCGCACATTCGTTTTTCCAGATCCGCCGCCCGATCTCCGTCGCCTGCTTGTCGGAAATTTCGAGGGCATAGCCGGATGCCGTGGCCAGCACCAAGGCGAGCAGAGTGGAAGACTTCATTTTGATTGGTGACGTTATCAAGCGCTCCTGCGCGAGAGAAAAAATTCTTTGAGGAGAGCGGCGCAGTCGGGGGCGAGGATGCCAGGGGTGATTTCGCTGCGGTGGTTGAGACCGGGCATTTGCAGGATGTTGAGGAGACCGCCGGCGGCACCGCCCTTGGGATCCGGGCAGCCGAAAACCACACGGCGGAGCCGGGCATGGACGATCGCGCCCGCGCACATCGGGCAGGGTTCCTTGGTCACGTAAAGATCGCAATCGGTGAGCCTCCAGTCGCCGACCTCGGCTTCCGCCTGGGTGATGGCGAGCATTTCCGCGTGGGCTGTGGCATCCTTGAGCAGTTCTACCTGGTTCCATGCCCGCGCAATGATCGTCCCCTCGCGCACGATCACAGCCCCGATCGGCACCTCCTCCGCCGCGAATGCTTTTCTCGCCTGCCGCAGGGCCTCACCCATGAAATATTCCTCGCCCGCAAGTTCCATACCGTTCACTTTATGACAGATCCATGCCCGCACGCAAAACCATCGTTGCCCCGTCGATTCTCGCCTGCGACTTTTCGCGGCTCGAAGCCGAGGTCGCGCGTGTCGGCGCTGCCGGTGGCGACTGGATTCACTGCGATGTGATGGATGGGCACTTCGTGGACAATATTTCCTTCGGTCCCGCGATTGTCGAAGCCGCTTCGCGCTGCACCGGCCTCCCTCTCGATGTCCACCTGATGATCGAGCATCCGGACCACTATGTGCCGCGGTTTGCCAAGGCCGCCGCCTCGATCACCTGCCATGTCGAAGCTTCCCACGATGTCTCAAAAACCCTCCTTTCGATCCGCGAGGCCGGCTGCCTCGCCGGGCTGGCCGTCAGCCCGCCGACCCCGCTGGAAATGATCCGGCCGTATCTCGGGCGATTTGATCTCCTGCTCGTCATGACCGTGAACCCCGGCTTCGGCGGCCAGCCGTTCATGCCGGAGATGCTGGGAAAAGTTTCTGTGGCTGCGGAGTGGCGCGAGAGGGACGGGTTGGATTTCTACATCGAAGTGGACGGGGGGATCACGGTTCCGACAGCCGCGACGTCCGTGGCAGCCGGCGCGGACGTCCTGGTGGCGGGAACGTCGGTCTTCAAAGCCGCTGATGCCGCCGCCGAAATCTCCGCGCTCCGGGCAGCCCGCTGATTTTTTCTGCAACTTTCCATGACCTGCGGTTTTTCATCCGTGTTATGAAAACCCTGCACTGTTTCCCACTGGTCCTCCTCGCTGCGGTTGCTCCGTTGCTTCATGCATCCGACTCCAAGCGCACGGCGGAATACATCCTGACCACGCCGGCGGACTTCGAGGGCAAAGAGGTGACCGTCGATGTTTCCTTCGTCAAGCCCGTGCACTGGAAAAGCCCGGTGCCCGAGCTGGCGTTTTTTCACGCCATGACCCTCGACCGCAGGGACTACAAGCCCGGCGGTGAAATTCTCGTCGTGATCCTTTCCGAGGACGCCTCACACTTTGCGCAGAGATATGGCACCGATTTCAAGAGCCGCAGTTATTCCAATTCCTTGAAAGGCACTCTTGTCGCGGCTCCTGGCGGGAGGATGCACGCCAAAGTCTGGATTCTCGATACCACGGGAAAAATTGCCGACCTGGTGAAACAGAACAAGCTGAGGATCGAGGAAGAGGGCGGTGGCGGTGGCGGTAACGGAGGAGGCCCCGGCCCTGGTGGGCGCGGGCCCGGCCCAGGCCCTGGCGGACATGAACATGGTCCGCGCCAGCCCGGCCCAAACTGAGACGCTTGAAGATTCCAAGGCGCCGGGAGATCGTTCTCCCGGTGCCTTTTTTTCTGCCATCTTCGGTTTCGGGCGGATACCATGAGGCCATGACAGCGTGGCATTGGCTGGCGATGGCCGGCGTTTTGATGATCGGGATTCTCGCGGGCTGGCTGGTCGCCTCGGTTCGCACGGCGCGCTTGGCTGCCCGTGCTTCCGCGCTCGAAGCACGCGGAGCCGAGCTCGAAATCCAGATTTCCAAACTGGACGAATCCCTCGCTTCCGAGCGGGAAAAAGCCGCTGAGCATGCGTCTTCCCTGGCCACGGTCCGGGCGGAAAACTCGCATCTCATGGAGCGACTGGAAGGAGACGGGAAGCGACTGGCCGAAATGCAGGAGCGGATGAAGCTCGAATTTGAAAACCTTGCCTCCCGCCTCCTCGAAGAGAAGAGCATCAAGTTTCTTGATCAAAACCAACAGCACCTCGGAACGCTCCTGAACCCGCTGCGCGAGCGCCTGGGAGAATTCCGCGAGCGGATGGAAAAAATCCACACCGAGGAGGAGAAGTCTGCAGCCGCGCTAGGGTTCCAACTGAAAAGCCTCCACGAACTCAACCGCCAGATGGCTGAAGAAGCAGGCAACCTGACCAACGCTCTCAAGGGGCAATCCAAAACCCAGGGTTCGTGGGGCGAACTCGTGCTCGAGCGAATTCTCGAAAAGTGCGGCCTCACCAAGGGCGTCGAATATGAAACCCAGGCTTCCTACCAGGATGACGACGGCGTGCGCCGGATGCCGGATGTCGTGATCCACCTTCCCGAGGGAAAGAACCTGATCATCGACGCGAAGGTCTCGCTCACCGCTTACGAGAAGGCCGTGAATGCGGAGTCGGAGGGGTCGCGGGCATCCGCCCTCCGTGAGCATGTGCTGTCGGTGCGGCGCCATGTCGAGGAGCTGGCAAAAAAAGATTATCCCGGTCTGAGGAGCCTCCAGTCCCCGGACTTTGTGCTCATGTTCTTGCCGGTCGAACCTGCTCTCCATCTCGCGCTTCAGGAAGACCCATCGCTTTATGGGGATGCCTTTGAAAAGAATGTCGTCCTGGTCTCCTCCTCAACGCTTCTTGTCGCCCTCCGCGCCGTCGAGAGCGTCTGGCGGCATCACAAGCAGACCGTCAATGCTCAGGAAATCGCCCGGCAGGCCGGAAACCTCCACGACGCGTTCGTCCTCTTTACCCAATCGCTCGAAGAGATCGGCTCGCGGATCGACCAGGCTAAAACCTCCTACGACCTCGCGATCTCCCGCCTTGCCACGGGCAGGGGCAACCTTGTGAAGCGCACCCTCGAACTCCAAAAGCTCGGAGCCCGCGGCGACAAACAAATTCCTCCAGGCCTTGCGGCCTTGGCAGAGGAATAGAGGCATTAGCGGATCGGGTGCAGGCCCTGCCGCAATTTGCTATTGCCAAACCCGTGAAAACTAATGCTAACTGTCATTTCAAACATGGACATATCACTTATCAACAGCCAGTCCCTTCTCCATTTGCTCAGTCTGACGGAGAAGAAGGAAGAACTCCTCCAGGTCCTCGAACAAATTGACGCCGAAATCATCAGGACCCTTCGGGGCGGGATCTCGGTCGAAGTTCTCGATGTTGCTCCAGCGCCAGCTATTGTGGCACCGGCGCCAAAAGCGAAATTGCCGGTTAAGGCACCCGCAAAGCCCGCAAAGAAGTTCAAGCCCGCCAAGTCAGGTGGATTGAAGGACCGCATTCTTGCCTTGCTCGAAACAGCCGGGGATACGGGGCTCAAGGTGCGGGAGATTGCCGACAAGCTCGGATCGAAACCCGGCAACATTGCCGTGTGGTTCAGCACGACCGGCAAGAACATCACGACGAAAGTCGCGCCAGGACGTTTCGCCAAGAAAGGGGCTTCCAAGGCGGTAGCAGCAGCTCCCGTCGCCAAGAAGCAGGCCAAGGCGAAGAAGAAGAGCGGCATCACTCCTGAAGGCCGCGCGAAACTCGCCGCCAACATGAAAGCCCGCTGGGCCGCCCGCAAAGCCGGCAAGCCCGTGAAGAAGGGCCGCTGAACCCTGCAGAAAATTTTGACAATCTCCCGGCAGTTCCGGAAACGGGCTGCCGGGATCATTTTTTATGATCGGGCCTCGCGCCGGAGGTGAAGAATTACCACAAGTCAGGATTCGTATGACCGCCCGATACCAACTCTCAAAGAAACCCAAAGCTGGGCGGCTGGCTCAGCTGCCATACAGCTTGGAGCTACATCAGTGTGGTTAATTCTCGTATATGGTATGAGTTCCCGGCCAACAGCCTTCCCACAGGTGTCATAAGCGCAATCCCTCCAGGACAGGACCAACAGCCGTCTTCGGATTGAATGTAGTAGCACCCCCTAAACGAGATGACAGACTTTATGAAATCTCTGACTGGAATTCTCCTGTGCGTGCACGCGCTTGGTTTGTCTGCGGCGGCGACGGAATCCCCGGTCTTTGATATTCCGGAAATCAAAGGCATCACGATTGATGGGAAGGGTGCCGACTGGGGCGGGAAAGGGTTTCGGGTCGAGACTCTGGCGGGTGAATCCGGCGAAGTGGGCGCGCCGAAGGATTTTGATCCGTCGTTCCGGCTCGGATGGGATGAGCGCGGACTGCTGGTGCTGGTGGCGGTGCGCTGCGGCCCGACCACCGAGGCGGACGAACCATACAACCTTTGGAAAATGGACGGAGTGGAGCTGTTTTTCGGCGAAAAGCCCGGGTCCCCCCAGTATATTCAAATTCTCGCCGGTACGGGAGCGGATCCGCGGTTCCCGAAACTGAGGACGTTCCTCAATGATATTCGCAAGACCCGATCGCCGCGGGAACTAGAAATCGAGGTCGCCTCCAGCCGCACGGCGGATGGTTACACGATCGAAGCAGTGCTCCCGTGGAGTGCACTCGGCATCAAGCCGCACGCGGGCGCGGAAGCCGGGTTCCAGCTTTATGCGAACCACTGCCTGCCGGATGGCTCGAAGCTATCTGTCACCTGGTTCCCAAAACATGACTCTTCCTCGAACCCGAACTCCATGGCGTGGGTGCGCCTTGCGGCAAAAGCAAGCCCGCCGGTGCTTATGGCCGCGAGAGCTTTGCTGGATCAAGGCAAGCCACGCGTAGATGTTGTCGCGCCGGTCGCGCTCGCCGGAGAAATGATCGCGGCCAGGGTGAACGGAAAAATCGTCGCGACAAACATGCTCGATTCCGTCTCCGGTCGAGCCCGCACCGCATTTTTGTTGCCGCTTGGCGATGTCGAAGTTTCTGGCGCCGCCGCCGGAAAGGTTTTGATAGCCGGCTCCAATTTCGATCCGCCGCCGCCTCGGTCCATTGACTCTGCCCGGATCATTTTCAAGCCGGGCGTGTTCGGCGGAGAACAGTTTCCCCGCTGCGATTTCGAGCGCCCGGCCGAAGCGGAAAAGGCAATGGGCAAATACGTTTTGACCCCGGCGTTTTACGATGCCGATTACCGCGAGGTGAAAACGGCGGCCAACCCGGGATGCTACGGCGCAATCGTCCAGGCAAAGACGGAAAGCGGCCAGACATTTAAACGCTTCATCACCGTTTACCGCACGGAGGGAGGACGAAGCGGGGATCAAAAGTGGTGGTATGGGTTGAAGAAGCGGACGGGGGATTTGCGCGACGATTACTATGTCCATTTGCCGGCGGGTTACGAAAATGCCCCGCAAAAGCAATGGCCGCTCATCCTGTTCCTTCATGGCAGTGGAGAGCGCGGCTACGACATCGCCCCGGTCAAATCCCGGGTGACTCAGATGCTTCAGTGCAGGCCGGATCTGCCGTGCATTGTCGTCGCCCCCCAATGTTCGCCGGATGAATGGTGGTCGCCGTTCGAACTCAACGACCTGCTCGACCGGGTCGAGAAGAAATACCGCGTGGACGCCGACCGCGTCTATCTCACCGGACTGAGCATGGGAGGGTTCGGCGTGTGGGCACTGGCGATCGAGTCTCCTCAGCGATTCGCCGCCGTCGTGCCGATCTGTGGCGGAGGCGACCCCGACGGCGCCGGACGGATCAAAGACATTCCGATCTGGGTTTTTCACGGCGGGAAGGACGCCGTCGTCCCGCTTCAATCCAGCCAGACAATGGTGGATGCGCTGAAGAAAATAGACGGGAACACGAGGTTCACCATTTTTCCGGATGCAGGCCACGATTCCTGGACCCAGACGTATGCGGAACCGGAGCTCTGGGACTGGCTGCTGCAGCAGCACCGCAGCGGCACGACAACGTCATCCGCCACGGGGCCCGGCTCCATCGCAAAGTAGATCCGATATTTTTTTCTCGCCGGGCGTCAAAATCCCGACAACCAATCTAACCATGAAAATCGAAAAATACACATTTGGCATGGGCGACCGTTTCGCCCACGAAGGCACGGCACAGCTCCAGGCGATCTTGAACGCCTGGGATGAGGGTATGGAAATCTATCCGGTATGGAACAAGTCGAACCGCGAGCACACCATTGTCAAAAGCAAACCCGACGATCTCCGCGCAGAGGCTGATGCTGCCATCGTAGAACTGGGGTGGAAGCGGCCGTATTATGTCGATGCCGACCACATCGGCTTGAAGACCGTGGACGCCTTTATCGGCGGCAGCAATTTCTATACGATCGACGTGGCGGACTTTACCGGAAAATCAGTCGGGGAAGATGAGGTCGAGAGCTTCGTGAACGAGCACGCAAGCCGGGTCGGGCCGCTTGTTGCGGGGGGGCATGAATTGGCCTCGATCAGCGAGGAGACGCTGCGCACCGCAGCCCGGAAATTTCTTCTGGCGATCCGGGAAGCCGGGAAAATCTACCGGCATATCGAGGAAAAAAAAGGCCGTGGCAATTTCGTGACCGAGGTTTCCGTCGATGAGACCGATTCGGCGCAGACTCCGGTGGAACTGTTCCTGATCCTCGCCATGATCGCAGGCGAAGGCATTCCCGTGCAGACGATCGCGCCGAAGTTCACCGGCCGGTTCAATAAGGGCGTGGACTATGTCGGCGACCTCGCGCAGTTCGAGAAAGAGTTCGACGACGACCTTGCAGTCCTCACGCTGGCCGTCCGCGTGTTCGGCCTGCCGGAGACGCTCAAGCTCAGCATCCATTCCGGCAGCGATAAATTCTCCATCTATCCCATTGTCAAACGACTGATCAAAAAGCATGGTGCCGGCCTTCATGTGAAAACCGCCGGAACGACGTGGCTGGAGGAGGTTATTGGTCTCGCAGAAGCAGGCGGCTCGGGGTTGGTGATCGCTCGTGACGTCTATGTGCGGGCTTATGAACGCTTCGATGAACTGGCCGCCCCGTATGCCACGGTCATCGATATCGACAAGGCGAAGCTCCCGGCTCCCTCCGTCGTTTCGAACTGGAGTTCAGAAAAGTTCACGAACACGCTCCGGCATATTCCCTCGTGCCCGGACTACAACCTTCATTTCCGGCAGCTCATTCACGTTGCATTCAAGGTCGCGGCTGAAATGGGCGATCGCTACACGGAGGCTCTGCGGAGCAACCGGGCGATCATCTCGCGCAATGTCACCGACAACCTGTTCTCGCGCCACATGAAACCCATTTTTGGCTAGGCCGGGCAACCGCACTGAGGTAGAAAAATTGTCATCGCCGGACACGCATCCACCTATTTTCATGAAAACGATGTCCCCTCTTTTTCCCTTTGAGCACCGCAAGATTCTCCAGACCGCCATGCCGCTCGGCGGGATTGGCGCGGGATGCATCTGCCTGAACGGCCACGGCGGCCTGCAGGATTTTTCCATCCGCAACCGTCCGGCGATGACCGCTCTGGCCGACGGTCACTCGGATGCCGGCGATTCCGCATTTGCGCTGCTGCACATCAAGGGAAAGAAGCCGGTCACCCGTTTGGTCGAAGGTCCCATGCCTGCGGAAAAAATCTACGATCAGGGGTTGCAAGCCCAGGGATACCGGCACGGCGGCTACGAAGGGTTGCCGCGGTTCCGGCGCAGCCGATTTTCCAGCGGCTATCCGTTCGGGCGGCTGGAGCTTTCGGACCGGGCCGTTCCGCTGGAGGTGGGCATCACGGGGTGGAGCCCCTTCATTCCGCTGGACGAGACGGCTTCCAGCCTACCCTGCGCGATTCTGGAATACACGCTGCGAAACGTTTCCCGCACCCGGGTCGATTGCGAGTTTTCCTTCCATCTTTCCCATCCGGCACGCGGGGGAAATGGCCAGCTCGAAGGGACCCGCAACGAAATTATCCCCGGTCGTGGAATCTATTTCTCCAACACGGAAACGACCGGAGCGGAATCTTTCGGAAGCGGCAGCCTGACCGTGATCGGGCATCGTCCGCGGATCAAGGCGATGTGGATGCGCGGCGGCTGGTTTGACGCGGTTTCGGCGTTGTGGCGGGAGGTGGAGACCGGCCGGTTTGTTGCCAACGACGGGAAAGCAGACGCCGGGAAGCAGGGGCGAAACGGAGGCTCCGTGCTTGTGAAAGCCTCCCTGGCGCCGGGCGCGCAAGTCACCGTGCCGGTGGTCATCGCGTGGCATTTTCCGAACAGCAATCAATCGCATGGACCCGAAATGCCGGAGTGCGAGGGCGGCGACTGCTGCTCTTCTCCGAAATGGAGGACGTTCTACTCTTCCCTCTGGAAGAATGCCGCAGAGGTGGCCGGTCATGTCCACGCGCACTATGGGAAACTCCGCAGTCGGACGGCAGCTTTCCAGAATGCGCTGCTCGGCTCGTCCCTTCCCCCGGCGGTGCTGGATGCGGTGTCGGCCAATCTCGCCATCCTGAAATCGCCCACGATCCTGCGCCAGGAAAACGGGAATCTTTGGGGATGGGAGGGATGTTTCACCACCGCCGGCTGCTGCAGCGGGAGCTGCACGCACGTCTGGAACTATGCCCAGGCATTTCCGCATCTGTTTCCGGGAATCGAGCGAACCCTGCGCGAACAGGAACTGGAACGCTCGATAAACGAAGAGGGGCACATCAATTTCCGCTCGGCGCTTCCCGACCGGCCCGCCGACCACGGCTACCACGCCGCCGCGGACGGCCAGCTTGGCGGCATTATGAAACTCCACCGGGAATGGCAGATCTCGGGCGATACGGCATGGCTCGGGAAACTTTATCCGCTCGCGAGGCGAAGCCTGGAGTTCTGTGTCCGCAAATGGGATCCCGACCGCAGGGGGGTATTGTCCGAGCCGCATCACAACACTTACGATATCGAGTTCTGGGGGCCGGACGGCATGTGCTCCAGCATCTACATCGGCGCGCTTAGTGCCATGGGCGCAATGGCGGAAGCCATGGGCGAAAAGAACGATCAGCAGATCTACCAAGATCTGGCTGTGCGCGGTGCGCGTCTGATGGAAAAGGAACTCTTCAACGGCGAGTATTTTGAGCAAATGGTGCAGTATCGCGGGCTGCGGGACACTTCGTTTGTCGATTTGATCGAGGGCAGGAAACCTGGAGGCGAGAGCGAGGCCATGCTTCGGTTGCTCAAGAAAGAAGGACCCAAATACCAATACGGCAAGGGCTGTCTTTCCGACGGCGTAATCGGTGCCTGGATGGCCTGTATTTACGGCATCGAGACGCCGCTTAACCAAGAGATGGTCCGCAAGACTCTGCGTTCTATCCACCGCCATAATTATCGTCACAACCTGACTGATCACGCCAACTGCCAGCGGCCGGGTTATGCGCTCGGTAGCGAGCCGGGACTGCTGCTTTGTTCCTGGCCTCGCGGAGGCAAGCCGACCCTGCCGTTTGTCTATAGCGACGAGGTTTGGACCGGCATCGAATACCAGGTGGCTTCCCATCTCATTGCCGAAGGGTTTGTGAGCGAGGGGCTGGAGATCGTCAAGGCGGCGCGAAGCCGCTATGATGGATCGGTCCGCAATCCGTGGAACGAATACGAATGCGGCAGCTATTATGCGCGGGCCATGGCTAGCTTCGCCTTGCTGGGGGCGCTGTCCGGCTTCCGGTATTCCGCGGTGCATAAAACATTGTGGTTCGGGCCGAAGCTGAAACGTCGCCCGTTTGGCGTGTTTTTCTCCGCAGCCACAGGCTACGGCACAGTAACCTTGGACAAAACCTCGCTGCGCATTTCAGTCATCGAGGGCGAGCTGGCAATTAAGCGCCTTGTTCTCGATCTCGGCAAACAAACGCTCGAACTCGCCGCCGACGCCGTGGCCAAACCGGGGCATCCCATTAAAATCGCCACTCCAAAAACAACCAAAAAACAAAAAAACACCCGATGAACCCTCCTTCAACCTCATTCTCAGGACTTGCGCAATCGCTCGGCAACCTCCCCTTTCTCAGCCGGGCACAGACCAGATCGGTTTCGCCCGAGAATGTCTATGGTGAAAAAGGGAAAGGCGGAATGGCCGAGGTCTCGGAGACACCCCAGCCGGAGGTCGCTAAAATCGGGCAGCACTGGGTCGAAAACTACCACTGTGCGCGCGAACTCGGGCGTGGATGGAAAGTGCGTCCCTGCATCACCGTCCCCAAGCAGTCCACCGCGACCATTATGGATGTGGAAGGTTCCGGCATGATCCAGCAAATCTGGATGACGCCCACCGGCAACTGGCGTTACTCGATCATCCGGGTTTATTGGGATGGAAGCGAACAGCCATCCATCGAATGTCCCGTGGGAGATTTTTTCGCGTGCGGCTGGGGAAAATATGCCCCGGTCGTCTCCCAGGCTGTCTGCGTCAACCCGGGCAGCGCGTTCAATTGCTACTGGCCGATGCCGTTCCGCAAGCGGTGCCGCATCACCTTCGAGAACATCGCAGACGAGGAGATGCGCCTGTTCTACCAGATCAACTACGCTTTGCAGGACGTGCCGGAGGACGCCGCCTATTTCCACGCCCAATTCCGGAGGGTCAATCCCATTCCCTACAAGGAAGTCTATAACATTCTCGATGGCGTCGAGGGCTGGGGGCATTACGTGGGCACCTACATGTGCTGGGGCGTCAACAACAGCGGGTGGTGGGGCGAGGGCGAGATCAAGTTCTACATGGATGGCGACAAGGAATTTCCGACCATCTGCGGAACCGGCACCGAGGATTACTTTTGCGGTTCGTATAACTTTGAGAACCAGGAAACCAAGCAATACCAGGTATTCAACACCCCGTATGCCGGTCTCCCGCAGGTGATCCGGCCCGACGGGCTCTATCAATCTCAAACCCGCTTCGGGCTTTATCGCTGGCACATCATGGATCCGATCCGCTTTGAAAAGGATTTGCGCGTCACCATCCAGGCGCTCGGCTGGAGAAGCGGCGGGAGGTATCTGCCGCTTCAGGATGACATCGCATCCGTCGCCTTCTGGTATCAGACCCACCCGGCCAAACCGTTCCCGAAATTACCCTCGCGGGACGAGTTGGAAATCATCTGACAGAGAGTTCCCGGAGATACTTCAAAATCAAACCGATGAAATATCCGGTTGACTTGCCTCAGGGTTCGGGCGAACATCACATCCGGATTTGATTTCTTGAATGATCAGCGCGCCCCCCATCGAGTATTCCGCCAATCCCTGCAGCGAAAGCCTTTCCTCGCAGGGTCTTTGTTCTGGCGGCAAGACACGATCCAAGGGCAACATGGGCTTCACGCTGGTTGAGTTGTTGGTCGTGGTGGCGATCATCGGGATCTTGTGCGTACTGCTTCTGTCGGCATTTCCAAGAGTCCTCGCTGCCGCCGATACCGCAAAATGCGCCTCGAACCTTCGGACTGTTGGCCAGGCGGTCGGCTTCTACGTCAATGACAACAGTTACATGATTGGGAGGCCCACACTTACAACAGATTGGTATCCGGTGCAGGGACAATTGCCAGGGCCAGTAAACGGTGGTCAGATGCCCGTGAGCAGTTGGCAGTTCAAATCCATGTTCGGATATCTGCTGTCTCCCTACCTGGGTTTGCCGGAACCGACTGGTGCTGTGTTAACTGTCCCATTGTTACAGTGTCCGGCATGGAAGAAGCAGACTACGACCCCCAGTAACGTTTCCTATTTGGCTCCGAACGTGATTGTGAACCATGGAATAACAAATCAGTATCAACCCTTTGGAGTTCCCCAAAATAGTCAGCACCCTTTGATCGTTCCGATGAGAATGGTGGCTTTGCCGGTGCCGGTTTCGGGAATCGTGGTGCTCCAGGATGTGGATCAACAAGATGCGGATCCGGCGGCGTGGCCCACCGCTTCGCTGCCCCTCAAACCCGTTCACAATGGGAGGCGCAACTATCTCTATCTCGATGGCCACGTTGAGACGAAATGAAGCGATCGCGTTGAAGCCGGAGAGGGCATTCTGCCCATGCAAAAATCCAGAAAGACACGGATGATCATGCCACGGCATGTTTTCGGCGAAGCATCATGAATGAAACGACCTGGCCGCTCCCCGGAGTGGAGTTCTCGCTCTGCCCGTTTTGGTTTTGGAACGACGTGCTCGGGGAGGATGAAATCGAACGTCAGATGGCCGATTTTCAGGCGCACGGAGTCGATCAGTTTGTCGTGCATCCCCGTGTCGGTCTTCCCAAGGACACGGGGTGGATGAGCCCTCGGCTGCTCGGCTTTATCCGGTATGCCATCGGGTCGGCGAACCGGCGAGGCATGCGTGTCGTGCTCTACGACGAGGGTATGTATCCCAGCGGTTCTTCCTGCGGTCAGGTCGTGGCGGAGAATGCGGGTTTTGCGTGCCGCGGGCTGGTTGCCGTGGACTGGGAGGGCGAGGCATCGGAGGCGGGGCGGGCGCTTGCCCGCTTCAAACCCGAGGATGACGCCGAGTTGGTGGCCGTCGTTCCGCGGGCAGGCGGACAGCTTCTTGCAGTCGTCTGCAGCAAGGTGCATAGCGGGATCCGCGGGCTGCATTACAAGGAAGAACCGCCCGAGGGAGTCGCGCACAGCGACAGCTTCGAAGAATGGCCTCCGGCGGCGGACCTGCTGAATCCCGAATCCGTCCAGACGTTCATCCGCCTGGTTTACCAAAGGTATTTCGAGGAATTCGGAGCGGAGTTCGGGAAGACCGTGCCCGCGATTTTCACCGATGAACCTTCGCTGCTCGGCAAACTCCACGATCCGGAGGGGAAAACCCTGCCCGGCACCACAGGCATCGTGGGCCATGTCAGCCGGATCTTGGGATACGACTTCACGCCGCATCTCCCCTGCCTTTGGCATGAGGACGAACCCGATGCCCGGTTGCATCGCGCGAATTATCTCAAGGCGGTCGAGCTGCGCTTGGAGGAAACGTATTACCAGCCGATCAGCAAATGGTGCGTCGCGCACGGGGTGGATTTGATGGGGCATCCGGGCGAGCCGGACGCGAGCGGGCATCTCCGGTATTTCCAGATCCCCGGCCAGGACGTCGTGTGGCGCTGGGTGGAACCCGGCAAGCCCAGCGGCACCGAAGGCCGCGAGTCCACAAGCGCCAAGGCGGCATCCTCGGTGATGATCCACCGCCGCCGCCGCCGGAACGCCAACGAATTCTGCGGCGCATTCGGCGAAAACCTGACCTTCGAAGAAATGAAAGCGCTGGCGGGATGGCTTCTCGTCCGCGGGTGCAATTTTTTGTTGCCGCACGCGTTTTTTTATTCGATGCGCGGGCCTCGCCGCACGGAGCGCCCTCCCGATGTCGGCCCCAACAGCCCGTGGTGGGGAGAGTTCCGCCCCTTCGCGGACTCCTGTCGCCGGTTGTGCTGGCTCAACACCGATTGCACGCACCTTTGCGATGTCGCCATCCTCGGCAGCTCGGACACACTGCCTTGGAAGAGTGCCGCGCACTGCTTGGAGAATCAGATCGATTTCAATTACATCGAAGACCGCCAGTTGCTGGAGGAAGCGAAGATCGGAGCCGAAACGGTTTCGCTGGCCGGCATGAACTACCGGTGCGTGATCGTCGATCCGGAGTTTGCGACCCCGGCCATCCGCCGGGCGCTGGAAAGCTTTCATGGCGCTGTTTACCGGTCAGAAATGGAGGATGGGGGTAGGCTCATCAAGCGCGTTCATGCCTGCGCCCAAGATTGGGGATGGGCTTCGCCGGACCCGAATCTTCGGGTGCGACGCGTGGCCAGAGACGGCGGGCGTTTCCTGATGGTCTTCAACGAAAGCCCGCGGCCGACTGACGTCCCTGCTCTGCGCGGCCTGGGATGCCGCGAGCGATGGGATCCGGCCGCAGGAAAAATCCGCCCCTATTCTGCGGATGCGGACTGCCGGCTTGACCCGTTCGAGTTGGGTGTGTGGACGCTGGACAATATGGCGTGAACAATGCGGAGAACGTGACGGGGATGGATCAGGTGACCGGGAATATCCCATGGAAGTCTTTGCTCCCAGATTCAAAGGAGCCGGGTTCTGCGGTTCTCGAAACCAACCATCCCAGGTGCCTCGCGGCACTTGCTTCCCCGGTTGTTTTCCGTGGAGACAACGTCACCGCCTACCGCGATCCCGCCGCACTCTGGCATGGCGGATGGTTCTACCTCTACTTCACCCTGGTTGAAACAGAGGCTGACGGACGGGTTTTTGAATATGCGGCCTGGAGCAAGAGCCGGGATTTGGAATCATGGACGGAGCGGGTGATTTTTACGCCCCGGGATAACAATCTGAATTTTTCCAGTCCGGGGAACGTGATCAAAGCGGGTGACGAATGGGTGCTTTGCTTGCAGACCTATCCCCGCCCGAATGGGGAAAAGTATGGCAATGAGACGGCCCGCATTTGGACGATGCGAAGCCGAGACCTGGAACACTGGGCTTCTCCGCAATTGCTGCGCGTCGAAGGGGCGGATGTCCCGGTGGAGAAAATGAGCCGGATGATCGATCCCTGTCTTGTGGAAGACAAAACGGAAAAGGGCAAGTGGTGGTGTTTTTATAAATGCGACGGCGCAAGCTGGTCGTGGTCGCGGGATTTGGAGACATGGACTCCTGCAGGGGCTGCGCGCGATGTGGGCGAGAATGCCTGCGTGATCGTGGACGGCGATGAGTATGTTCTGTTTCATTCGCCCGAGACCGGCATCGGTATCCGGCGTTCAAAGGACATGCAAACCTGGCGCGATGTTGGGGTCCTGAAACTCGGGCTCGACCAATGGCCGTGGGCACAGGGACGACTTACCGCCGGGTTTGTGCTCGATGCGCGCGACGTCCCCGGCGTGGAGCGTTACGTTCTGTTTTTTCACGGATCCGACTACCCGGAGAGCGATCCGCGCGGCGGGTTTGACACCTTCAGCAGTCTGGGGCTGGCGTGGAGCACGGATTTAACGGATTGGCATTGGCCTTCAGAAAACAAGAAGCATTGAAAAACAACCTCTTCTTAGCCGCGGGATCGGGCATGCGTCGCTGCGCCGTGAAGCTCCTGCTCGCAACAATCCTCGTGGTGGTGCTGGCTCGCGCTGCGGCGCAGGAAATTGTCGCCGTTCCCAAGCATGCCGATGGGATCTATGTGATAGGGGAGAAGATCGAATGGAAGATTTCTGCGCCCGATGCGAGCGAAGTGCGTTTCGATGTGTTGCAGGACGGATTCAAGCCCATCGGGTCAGGGACCATCGACCTGGCATCCGGATCCGGCGCGCTGGAGACTTCCCTGGGCGAGCCGGGGACTGTCTTGGTAAAAATTGTTTCCAAGTCACAGGGAAAAGAAGCCAGGAGCCTGTTGGGCGCGGCCGTGGAGCCGTTCAAGATCCAGCCCCCGTCGCCGTGCCCGGCGGATTTTGATGCGTTCTGGAAATCGAAGATCGACCAGCTCCATGCCATTCCGATGAATCCGGTGGTCGAATCGGGTGAGAGCAACAATCCGTTGGTGGATTACTTCAAAGTGCAGTTGGATAACATCGGCGGAACGCACGTGTATGGCCAGCTCGCCAAACCGAAGGGAGAGGGGAAGTATCCGGCGATGCTGATCTTCCAGGGGGCGGGCGTTTACAAACTGACGAAGAGCAACGTGGTGGCGCGCGCCCAAGAAGGCTGGTTGGTTCTGAACATCATGGCTCATGATTTGCCGATCGATTATGCCGACGAATATTACCAGCAGCTCGAGGCGACAATGCTCAAGGACTACGCGGGCTTTGGAAACGACGACCGCGAAAAATGCTATTTTCTCCGGATGTTTCTGGGGTGTTACCAAGCCGCGGACTACCTGGCGAGCCGGCCGGATTGGGACGGGCGGGTTCTTGTCGCAACCGGCACGAGCCAGGGGGGATTCCAAAGCCTGGCGACGGCCGCGATTCACCCGAAGATCACGGCGGCTCTTGTTGACGTGCCGGCAGGTTCCGACAGTGCAGGGCCAAAAGTCGGGCATATGGTTTCCTGGCCTTGGCTTGGTCCTGGTAAGGAACGCGATGGCAAGGCCAAAGATGCCGTGAAGTATGCGCAAACCAGCCTCTATTTTGATTCGGTCAATTTTGCCTCGCGCATCAGGTGTCCGGTGCTGTTGGGGGTGGGATTGCTCGATCAGACCTGCCCGCCGACCGGAGTGTTCGCCACATTCAACCAGATCCGGGGACCAAAAGAGGCTGTCGTGATGCCCAATGCCGGACATTCCAACAAGAATAGCACCCATGCCCCTTATCTTGCGCGCTCAGCAACCTGGTTGAAGATGTTAAGGGAGGGCGGAGCGGTTCCGGTAAAATAACTCTGATAAACCGATAAGAAGCCAGGAACAAAGCAGCATGGACGGTGCGAGGCTTTATGCATGAGGAGTGTTTCCCGGATTTGCGTTATTGAGTTTTCGTGGAGCACAGCGTGGAGGAGTTGTTTACGCAACGCGTCGTGGTGTTGGGATACGAAAATCCGATCGATCGCAAAAAGCGCGGACTTCCCCCCCTGCTCTTGATCCCGCGCGTCTTCCTTCAGACGAAATCGGCCTTGGGAGGCTTGTGGGAATCAACGGATCGCTTCCGGCGGCAGCCACGGACGCGACAAAAACGCTCGCTCTTCATAATGTTCACCCAATTTCGCCTTCCTGCCAAATCGGGTATGGACAGTAAGGGTGAGCTCCACATTGTTTTCTTAAGTGCATTTCAACCGTTGACCAAATCCTATAAGCACAAACAACACACTCTGCCTCAGCACGGAACCGTCACGATCCCAGTGGGCACTGGGAATACATCCGCGAACGCAGGCAGCATCTTTCACTAGCGAGCGAAGCGGGATTTGATTGGAGGTGTCCTGAGCCTCGTTTTTGGCAATGAGGATGCGCTGGGCTTCCATCTTGTCCCGAGTTTGCAGGCTCCCCCGTTCGAGTAGACGATAGTGATTTGTATATGGTTTTCTGGAACGTTTTTTGTTTTCCACAGCCATTTGCGGACTCATCGCTACCCCCGTTCCCCGTTCAGAGTGGCTTCACTGTTCCTGCCAGTCAAAAAAATCAGCGTTTGCTGACACTTCTGCTGACAGTAGGGCTATTTTCAACCAAAAGCTCTTGCAAGTCGCTGACTCACAAGAGCTTTTAAAGTGGTTGCGGGGGTAGGATTTGAACCTACGACCTTCAGGTTATGAGCCTGACGAGCTACCGGGCTGCTCCACCCCGCGATTAAGGCTTGAACTTAGCTGGATCAATCCACGATGCAAGAGAAACTTCTTAGCATGGAGAATCGTCATGGTATTCGGATATGCGGCGGATCTTTCAAACACCACGCGCAGCAGGATTTCCCCTCGATCTCTGTCGGTTTCTTGTCGGTCATGATCAGATGGTTTCATGTCCGGTTGATTTCGGCTCTGCTCCGGGACGATCCGTCCGGAGCGGGCCGAACTGGTCGAGGAGCATCGCAAGCGCCCGCCTGTGGGGAGTGGGCATGGGGGGCAGACGCGCAGGTTCGAAGGCTTTCCAATCTGCACGGGGCCGGGCGCGGGAGATTTCCATGCAGATGCGGTGTCTGGTGACAATGTAGGGGAGTTCCAGAAGAACACTTCCATTCTGCCTAGTGGGCGGAAGCAGCCAAAGGCCTTTCCACCGCGGACCCGCCGATTGCACGAGGAAGACGCGACCTTTCGCATGAGCGAAGACGCGAAGATCCCTCACGTGGATCATCATCTTGCGCCGGGCTTTGAGAGGAATCTTTTCCGGGACAACCGCTAGGCAAAACCTTCGGACGGGGCATGACGGACAATCCGGATTCCCGGATTTGCAAATTGTCGCCCCGAGTTCCATAAGCGCCGAAGAATGGAGATAGCCGCCTCTCCCCGGGAGGATCGATCTCGCGGATTGCTCCAAAAAACGTTTGCCCTTCGCGTCTGTCACGAGCCTCCGGAAATCAAACAGGCGGGCGACGACGCGGATGATATTGGCATCGAGCACAGGCGCGGGGCGGTCGAATGCAAATGCCGTGATCGCGGAGGCGGTGTAGGGACCGATGCCGGGCAGCCGGAGAAGCTCCGGCATCCGGTCGGGAATCACGCCCTCATGGCGGGCGACAATCTCCCGGGCCGCCCGCCGGAGGTTGCGGGCCCGGGAGTAGTAACCGAGCCCTTCCCAGAGCTTGAGGACTGTTTCCTCATCCGAGCTGGCAAGGGCTACAATGTCGGGAAACCGCTTCATCCAGCGCTCGTAGAACGGGACAACCGCCGCGACGGTGGTCTGCTGGAGCATAAACTCCGAGACCAGAACCGCATAAGGATCGCGCGTTCGCCGCCACGGCAGGTCTCGCCCGTTCTTGCGGAACCACCCGTGCAAGGAGCAGTGAAATTTCGCGATGTTCTGCTTCGATATCATCTCGACAGTGCGGGGGAATACGAACTGAATTGAGGCATGTCGTCAGCAAATGCTTTGCATACCCATACGGCTCCCCTCACCCCGGAGCAAGCGGAACACCTCCGCAAGGTGCTCAAAGAACAAGGTTACGAGTTCGAGGAAAAGCCATACATGCTCTACTCGGCTAGGAAGCTCAAACTCAATATCGCCGTTTACGAAAAAGGCCCGAAGGCGGTCATCCAAGGAAAAGGCATTGAGGACTTCATTACGTTCGTGCTCGAGCCGGAAATCCTCGGTGAGGCCAAGCTCGGCTACGAAGAAGTTCACTCGCCGGAGCTTTTCGAACCCCACTTCGGCATCGACGAGAGCGGCAAGGGGGACTTTTTCGGGCCGCTGGTGATCGCCGGCGTCTATGTCGATGCCGCGCTGGCCAAGACGTTCCGCGAGGCCGGCGTGCAGGACAGCAAGGCGATCGGCTCGGACAAGCGGATCCGCGACCTCGCCGCCGCCATCCGGAAATCCCGCGCGCCGCACAGCGTCGTCACCGTCGCCCCACCCCGCTACAACGAGCTCTACCGGAAAATCGGAAACCTCAACCGCCTCCTCGCCTGGGGCCACGCGAGGATCATCGAAAACCTCTGCGAGCTGAAGCCGGATTGCCCGCGCTCTCTCTCGGACAAATTTGCCGACGTGCGCGTCCTCGAACGCGCGCTCATGGAAAAAGGCCGGAAAATCCAGCTCGACCAAAGGACGAAGGCCGAATCCGACTTCGCCGTCGCCGCCGCCTCGATCCTCGCGCGCGAAAAATTCATCGACTGGCTTGACGATGCAGAGAAATCCACTGGGATCAAACTGCCCCGGGGAGCCTCCTCCGCCGTCAAGGTCGCCGCTTGCTCGCTCGTAGAAAAACTCGGACCAGACGCTCTGGAGCACCGCGCCAAAACCCACTTTAAAACAGCTGCGGAAGTCCTCTCCACCGCTGGCTGAGTCCCCCTGCTCTCACAAAACTTTGATGCGGCCGCATCAAAGTTTTGTGAGAGCAGGGCGGGGAGCTTCCTCTGTTTTCCCGCTTGCATCGGGTGGTTTTTGCTCCAGATTCCCCACGCCATGCCAAAACTCGCCATCATTTTCGGTCTGATCCTCGACATCTTGGGTGTCGCCTCGTTCATAGCCACCGGGGCCACCCACTTCACAGCGCTCATCCCTTCCATTTTCGGGACGATCATTTTTCTGAGCGGAATCCTCGCGCATGTCCGCCCGGATTTGCGCAAGCATGCCATGCATGTCGCCGCAGTCTTCGGACTGCTCGGAACGCTCGGCGGCCTCGGCATGGGGCTGCCGAGAATCGGAGCATTGATGGCGGGAACCGCCCAGCGACCGGTTGCGGTCGTCATGCAGATCTCGATGGGACTGATCGCCCTCGTGTTTCTGGCGCTCTGCGTGAAGTCGTTCATCGACGCCCGGCGCGCGAAGCCGGAAAATTACGGCAAATAGAAAATGGACGGGGGCACCCCGTTGCCGGAGCGCCCCCGCTTTCAGATGGCTGTAAGCCGGATTCTGTCCGGTCCGCGGCTTTCGCCGGAACCTGGACGGCCATTTGTCTTGCCCCACGCCTTTCGGGCGGGACAGCCCTCGCGGGCTGCGACTATTACCCGGAGGTCACCGTCGGCTTTCGCCTCGGGATCGGGCAGGCAACCCGGATCCTCCTGTTCTGTCTTGCACCGCATGGGGTTTTTCGTGCCCCCGGACTTGCGCCCGGGGCGGTGGGCTCTTACCCCGCCTTTTCACCCTTACCTCCCGGCCTGTGCTGGAAGGTGGTTTATTTTCTGTGACACTGTCCGTCGGCCGGAATTTTCATCCCGGCCTCCCGCGCGTTCTACGCGGCATGCCGCCTTGTGGTGTCCGGACTTTCCTCTCCCCGCCTGCCTTGCGGCAACCGGAGAACGGCCGTCCGCCATCGAAGAAAAAGTTTATACCATGCCAGCCTCTCGTGCAATAGTGGACGCATGAGATCAAAAACATGCGGGGCTATTTTCCTTCTGCTGGCTGTATCAGCACTGTTCGTGGCGGATCTCAGCGCGAAGGAACCATACTCCAGCGATGGCTACACAAAGCAGGTCGTGGTCACGCCGATTTTGCGCGCGACAACGACAGCCTCCGGGCAGCCCGTCGCTTACCCCAAGACCGATTCTCCTCAGGTGACGGCTCTCCTGGTTGAGATTCCTCCCGGCGCCGAAACCGGGTGGCATCTGCATCCCTTCCCATGCTACGCCTACATTTTGTCCGGGGAACTCACCGTGAAAATCCAGGGTAAAAAGCCCCGGGAGCTGAGAGCGGGAGAGGCCCTTGTGGAGGTCGTGAACACCCCGCACAACGGCATGAACAAAGGCAGCGAACCAGTCCGCCTGGTCCTGTTCGTCACCGGCGAAGCAGGCAAGCCGTTCACTGTCCGCCTGCCGGCTCCAGAGACCAAAAGTAAAAAGCGTTCAGTCACCCCCTCCCTCTCATGAACGTCTTCCGCATCGAACAGAAACTTGTTTCCAGCCCGCTTGAGGAGATCGAGGCGGAGGTATGGCGGCAGCTTGATAATCTGGGATTGAAACCACCCCGCGGCAGAGTCGCGATCACGGCCGGCAGCCGCGGAATCCACAACATTGCCCGGATCACAAAAGCGGCTGGCGACTGGCTGCGCACGAACGGAGCGGATCCGTTTCTCGTCCCCTGCATGGGATCCCACAATGGCGCGACGGCGGAGGGGCAGCGCGAGATGATCGAGTCGCTCGGGCTTACCGAGGCGGCCACCGGTATGGAAATTTGCGCGAGCATGGACGTGGTGAAAATCGGGTCCGTGTCCACCGGGGATGTCTGGATGGACCGCCACTGCCACGAGGCGGAGGGGGTGCTAATACTCAACCGCATCAAGCTTCACACCTGCTTTTCCGGCCCGGTGCAAAGCGGGCTGACCAAGATGATGGTTGTCGGGATGGGAAAAATCCGTTCGGCAGAAACCTTTCATTCCACCCCCACCCCGCAGATGAAGGACATACTGCTAGAAATGGGCGCGCTGATTGTCGATTCGGGGAAGATTTTTTGCGGTCTGGCCATCCTCGAAGACGGCTATGACCGGACAGCGGAGCTGCATGCTGTCGCGCCCGGGGAGATTCTTTCCCGGGAACCGGCGCTGCTCGAACGCCACCGGTACTATTTTCCGGCACTCCCCTGCGACGAACTGCGCGTGCTCGTCGTCGGCGAGATCGGGAAAACTTTCAGCGGAACCGGGATGGACACGAATGTGATCGGGCGGCGCGGCATCAACGACTACGAGGACCTCGTCCGTCCGCACATCGACATCATCGCTGCGCTCGCGTTATCGAAAGCCTCGCACGGCAACGCCATCGGCGTCGGCCTTGCCGATTTCATCACCCGCCGCCTCCGTGACGCAATCGACGAGAGAAAAACCTTTCTCAACGTCTACACGACCGGAGAAATGCGCCGCATGGCCATCCCCTGCACATTGAAGGACGACGAGGAGGTCGTGGCATGCATCCGCGAACGCTACGGGGATTCCGGCTGGATTTTTGTCCCGAACACTCTTCATCTCGAGGCCCTCTACGGCTCGGAGGACGTCGCTGGCAAACTGCGCCATCACCCGCGCTGCGCTGTTGCCGCCTCCCCGATCCCACTGGAGTATAGCAGCGGGAGGCTAAACCTTTTTGAAACTTTTTCGACGCATTGAACGGGCTTCCGGATAATCACCGGTTTCAGATCTTCCCATTCAGCAGCCCAGGCTGATACCCAAACGTTCAACCGATCCAAGTTTGGCTTGGAGGCCGCACCCAAGCCAAGCAGCGACCAGCTGTCTGCCGCAATTGCCCATTTTGTGACCCAGCCAACTTTCAGGAGTGCCATTTTCTCCGGGTAGCAAGAGATCAACTCTCCTTCGGGGTTGGTGTTTGATATTGCCAGCCCCGGCAGGCCTCATAATAGATGACATTTCCCACTATGGATATAGGTGGCCTTCGGTGGCAAGAAGCAGGTTAGCATTTTCGAGATGACGAAGCTCGTTTCGGCGCAGGTCAAATAACCAGACTCACCGATCCCCGGTGGTCCCGACATGGAGGCTCTGGGGATTTTGTGGCTGATGTGTCTTCTTGGTTCATTGCCGAAGTTCGATCATCTGGTGGCAGGAAAACGCGGGCAGCCGGAGCGACACGCGGCCGCCGGATTTTTTGAGCGCGAGCGCTTCTCCCTGCGGCACGAGCCGGGCCGATTCGGCCGGCATTTGCAGCGTGATTTCGATGTCATGCAGCGGCGGCAGATCCTCGATGACCTCGACCGTCTTGCCTCCGGAGCTATTGCCGCCGGAAAGCTGCATCACTCCGCCGCGGCTGACGGTCGGTGCGTAGAGCAGGTGGAGGATGTGCCGATTTTCTGCTGGCTGCACCGCGAGCGAGAGCCTCGCAGTCGAGGGAAGGTTGGTGCTGGCGCTGAGCGCTTCACCGAGAAATTCACGGATGGACTTCGCGATGAACTCCCGGTAAGCCACGGCCCCGTAGGCGCGGTAGTGTCGAAAGACCGGATGGGCGAAGTAGAGGATGCTCCCATGCCGCACCCCGCAGTCGAAGCCGGAGGGCTGTTCCTGGTTCGGCGTGTGCTGGTGGCTGCAAAAATGTTCCCATGTGCGGCTGAAATAGGGATCGAAAATCTGGCCGAGCGATTTGCCATTTGTCACACGGATACGGTGCGATCTTTCATACATGATCACCGGCATGTCGACGAAGGAGGCGCGCAGCTCCGGCACGGGCAACATATAGTCGTGCCCGCGGATCGGCTCGTGATCCGGCGGATAATTCGGGCTGAGGCCTTCGTAGGCAGCCCCGAGGTCGAATGCAAATTCCGCGCGGTCGCGCCAGAGGCCGCTCTCGCCGGAAAGCACGAGCTTGCCGCCTTGCGCGAGGTAGGCATCGAGTTTCGCCTTCAGTTCCGCGTCGATGCGGATATCGTCAGGCAGCACGAGCACCTTGTAGCGGGCGAAGTCCATCGTGCGGTCTACAAGGCCGAAGAGGAAGTGACTTTCCAGCAGAACCCGGCATGCGCCCTCGTCGGATGGCGCATCGCGGTGAGTCAGGCTCTCGGCCTCGCTGGAGAGGACGGCCATGTCGAAGATCTGCTCTGTTCCCCGGCACCAGGGCTCCTTATCGCGAACCTCGCGATAGGCTTCGCCGATGATCTGGTAGGTCGAGGGGTCGAGAGCGCCGTTCGGGTGCAACTGATCGCCCACGCTGCACCTCGCGCCGAATGCGAGCATCGCCGCGCACTCGTAGCGCAGGGCGTTCGGGTGCTTGTAGCCGCCGAACTCGCCCCAGGTCGTGTGGAACTTGCCGGTCATTCCGAGAAACTCAAACGGGAGGTTGCAGGCGTACTTGGCCGACATCGGAAAATGGTCGTAGCCCCATCCGCCGGTCGGCAGCGACTCCAGTTCGAGATGGCTGAAATAGGGGAGAATGTCATGGCGGCCACGCGGGATGTGTCCGGCATTGTGGAAGACCGGCATGTCGGAGCGCAGGGATTTCGCGGCCTCGGTGGTGCGCTGGTAGTATTTTTCCAACGCCAGCCGGGCCGACTCCTTGCGATCGTCTTCCTTCTCGGGATCCAGCCCGCTGGCCTTCATGAACTCCAGGCTCCAGCGTCCGCAGGATTGGTTTTGGCTGATGATATCGAGGAAGATGCCATCACAATCGGGGAACAACCGCACCGCCTCGCGGATCTGTTCGCAGAGGTAGTCGAGATAGGGGCTGTGAAAATCCATCATGTGGAAACCCGCCTGCAAAGGACTCTGAGCCCATCCAGTGTAGGTTCCGTCCTTGTTGACCTCGCGCCACTCGGGGTGCGCGTAGGACGCCAAATTGTCAACGCCGGCCGAGAGATAAACCGGGGCGTTGATGCCTGCTTCCTTGGTGGCGTCGTATTGCTTGTGCAGCAGGTCGAAGGCCAGATGGGGATGGGTTTTTCCAACGGCCGTCGGGTGGTAGCTCCAGCCATGATGGCACTTCGAAAACAGCGTGATCGAGTCAACAGCCGCCGCCTGCAACGTCTCCTGCCAGCTCTTCTTGTCGAACTTCTCCCCGATCCCGGGAATGTGCGGCGAGGTGTGGAAATCGAGGTGGATCTGGCGAAATCGGAGCGGATGTTTCATGTGCTTATGCACGCTGTTTGCAGGAGAGCCGTAAAATGGCGACCCTAACGGGATTCGAACCCGTGTTACCGCCGTGAAAGGGCGGATACATATGCTTGTTATCAACAACTTACTTGATCATGTGCCAATAAAGTGCCAGCAATATCAAAATGAGCAAATCGACCACGGACACGAAAAAGAGAAAAGATATAAAGGATAGTTGGCCATACCTCGTTTGGAAGGAAGATCGTCAACGATGGATGGTCGATGCAAGAACCAAGGACAGCGGAGCCAATCGAAAGTTCTTTGAAACAAGGGCAGAGGCTCTGACTTGGAGGAACGCACAAATGGCAAGACGAGAGAACGAGGGAGCAGGTGCCTTCGCTGACCGTGAACTGAAGGCATTTGGTTGGACCGTGACAGATGCGATCAAGTATGCCTTGGAGCATCTGAATAAGACAAAGATCCAAAAATTACTCAGCGATGCCATAAAAGAACTGATTCAGTTCAAAACTGGTGATGATCCCGCCAGTCAACCCCCGAAAGTCGTGGGCAAGATACGCTCAAAAGACATTGAAAATCGGCTGAATAAGTTTTTAGCTTTTGTCGGGGATCAGAATGTTCAGGGCGTTTCTGCGGACCAAATCAAAGCCTTTTTGGCAACAATAACGCACCCCACGACGAGGAACGACTATCGCAAAGAGATCCTTCTCCTCTGGAATTATTGCAGATCAAAGAAATGGGTGTCTGACTCGATTGTATTTAAAACCGATGTCCCAACGGCGGAAGAGCCTGAGAAAACGAGAAAGATTCTGACTGTCGAGGAAGCAAAGAACCTGATGGCGGCCTCTGTTGACGAGGACATTCGAGCATTGAATGCAATGGTTTTGTTCGGTGGCGTGAGGGTTGAGGAGGTCGAGAAATTGGATTGGAGTGCAGTAAACTTCAAAACAGGTCACATTGAAATATCAGTGGCAGTATCAAAGGTTTCGTCAGAGCGTTTTTGTCCAATTCTCCCAAATTTAAAAAAGTGGTTGCTTCCAATATCAAAACCGTCAGGGCGGATTGTTTCACGCACACTTCTTCATGCTCAACGAAAGGTCTGGAAAAAGGCGGATCTATACCCGTGGACCCCCGATGCTCACCGACATAGTTTTATTTCATATCGGCGGCGCATAATCGGTGATGTTCAAACTGCACTCGATGCTGGAACCTCCGAAACAATTATCAAGAAGCACTACAAACGTCCGGTAACTCCCAAGGATGCAAACCTCTATTTTGCCATAGTCCCGAACAAAAGTTAATAATAAAAATGTGAAAAATGGTCTTGACTAAGGTATTATTGCTTATGTGGGTGTCACTAACAATACTTTACCTAGTCAATCGGAGAAATTGCTGAACAAGCGGCAATTGGCTCAATTACTTGGCGTATGCCCACGAACTATCGATAATTACAAGCAGGGGAAGGTTATCCCATTCTATCAACCAACTCCTCGGATGGTTCGATATGATTACAATAGAGTTTTAGAAGCTCTTCAATGCTACGAAAGGAAGGCTATTGCTGCATGATTATGCTTCCTTTGACTCCAGCACTCTTCAGTTCACCCCATTTTTCGAGGGATATGTTCCCTAAAAGTGCCAGAATGTCCCATAAACTGCCGAATCTTAACAATAATAGATTCATTTTTACTCTGGCAACACTCCGACTAAGCCGTTTTGGCCATTATTACACCGAGTCCAAACCACTCCGATTTGAAATTACGCGCCCGAATATAAATATTTTCATACACCAGTCAGAACACCGTGATCTATCCTGAACTTACGAGTGGTGAATCGAATGTCGTTGCGCTCTTGGAAACCAAACGCCTGACCTGAGGTATGTCCTGAATATGAGAACCGAATACGTGACAGACCTTCAAAAGCTTCTGGGAGCCTCAGAAGCCTTGGAATCTTCTGAACCATCGCCTCAAGCGAAACTTCCAGAATATCCCAAACCCTCTGAAAACCTATATACGATTGTTGATTCTCAAGGATTCCACAAGGGCCTGAAGGTTGATCCATTCTTCCACACGATCAAAGACATCCCATTCCGAATATTTCTGACGTTCCATTATCGAACCCCCCAGTATTTCAAGGCAACTCAGGATGCTATATCGGCGAGAAGATGGGTGATAAAAGACCTGCTTTACCGGACGAAAAAGGAACTGAACCTGAGAGTGAAGGACGTTCAGTATTTCGGGGCCGCTGAACGTGGAGATTCAACTCGGATACATACACACACCCTGATTTACCTGAAAGACCATATTCGGCACATGGAACAGGCGATTCTGACCAAGCTCATTAAACTCATGCCCCGTGACATCGTGGACACTCCCAAACCTCTTTATGGCATGACTCCTCCAAATGCAGAACTGGTTCGTGATTCCGAAGCTGTCTCCTCGTATATCACAAAAATCAATGACCGACCGCTGCATGAGGAACACCATTCTGACCATTTTGATAAATTCGTGGATGCCCTGCGGAAATACCAGAAACGGACATCTGGCACGAAGGTCTGAACGTGCTTGGCGTTTCGTTGAGAATCTGGATGCCAGCGATAAATATTTCTATGACAACAAGACTACCCGAACAGGCTCAACGATCCCTCCACAAACTGGCAGATTTCCAGAGAATTGTCATGGGGCACTGGGACTTGGAGGATACGTTTTGCCTTCGCCCAAAGGACATTCCTGAAATCGGACTTGAGTGGAGCGGATATATCTTCCGGTGCGCATGGGAGAACGGCATGGTGACAGTCTCTGCTATCTGTCCACGTTCCGAATATATGACGGTTTTCGTATTTGCGGATAAAAACTCCTTTGAGTTCCATATACCCGCACGGACCGAACATCCCGAAGAAGAGCGTCCTCCTTGTGAGCCATACACTCTTCTGCTGGGCAATCTGGCTCTTCGTCTGTGTCAACTGGGGCTGGAGGCATCGCTTCCGAAAGCCGAACACATTGATCAGTTTCTTGAATATCCGGTGAATTTCAAGTGGTCCGAGATCCTACTGAGATCCGTAACCGAGGACGGAGAGACCGAAATCCTCTATGCGATAGACCAGTCAGGGAAAAATACGGTCGTGTTTGTGAATTCGGCAAACGGCACAAGGCTTGCTCCGAGGTTGGTGGAGAATGCCGATCAAATCAACTCCGCTGAACTCCGCTGGAAACACCACCAAAATGAAATTCGGGAATCTCTGGAATTTGATGAATTTCTGCGTTTTCCCTGACAGAGGCGCATTGCCCTTGTTTTCGGGATAGACAGACTTCTAGGGCCTCTCTGGCTCCACCATTGGCCTGTTTTTCAGTTCCATGATGAGATGATCGGTTCTCCCTTGGCAGCAAAACCTCACATTCACCACATTCAACCGTTCTGGAATCCCAGCAACATTCAGAAATCCTTCGGTGCATGGCAGGGTTATCTGATTTTCAATTTCTGGAAAATCGGGCCAGAACACGATTGGTTGACCTGAACTGGCAATGTCGGCGCGGCCAATGACTTTCGGCTGGTTTGGGAGAGTCAGCAAAGCCTTGGGTGGGAGTCCGGTGAATTCGTGAGTTTCGGTCATTGTTTTCTTAAGGTTTCGATATCAGCTTCAACAAAGCCCTGCATGACGGCATCATCTCTGACCGTCATTCTCAGAGTAGAGTTTTTCTGCAATCATCTCCCAGAATTTGCGGGATGGGATTGAGGAAACGAGCATTCCCAAGCGACACCGGATCGAGAATGGATGATCGAGATGCATGGCATTTTTGATATTGGTCAACATTCGACTGTATCACCTGTGCCTTTGACATTTTCTTGAGATCTCCTTCGATTCCTGAAACATTCCTTCCCCATGCATTATGTTTCCAAAAATGGAGAGCAGAAAGGTCCGTTTGACGAGAAAATCATTTTGGCGTGTCTGAAGGACGGCACTTTTGAGTATTCGGATCTTGTTTGGAAAGAGGGCTGGGCTGATTGGAAAACAATTGAAGAAGTGTTTCCCAGAAATGAATCTCCATTAATTATTTCAACAAAGAAGGTTAAAGACAATTCCGATAACCCAAATGCAATTTCAAAAGTAAAGTCAAACTCCCATTATCTTTGGATTGTTGTCACAACGGCAGTCATTTTCGGTGGCCTCGGCGCATGGGCAGTTGTTACATTTACATTGAAGCGGCAAAGTAACCTCAAAACAGCTAATCTTCCGGCTGCGTCTAAGGAGATAACTCAAAAGTCTGATGTTAATGCACCTCCAAGGCCATCAATCAAAAAACAAACACCGCAACAGAGCCCTTCATGGAACGAAGAATTGCGACAAATAAATAAGGGGATTGATGAAAATGATCCAAAGGCTATGGCAATTATGGCAAACTGGTTACGCCTTGGCTACTGCGGTCACGATATCGATAAAGCTCTCCAACTTGCAACATACGCCAGCAAAGAAAATGACCCGTTTGGAAAATATGTGCTTGGCCGAGTGTATCAACTCCTAGAAAAATCAGAGTCGAACACTCTTCTTATAGAGGCTTTTCCAGCAATACGCGATTTAGCATTGAAAGGTGATTCCTACGCCCAGATAATGCTCGCCGCCTATTATCGCGAAGGACTTGCTAACATACCCCAAGACAAAAATGAAGCGTGGAAATGGTTCGTCTCGGCAGCAAAGCAAGGGAACGCTCAAGCGCAATATATAGTCGGCTCCATGTATGAAGTCGGTGACGGACTTAACTACTACCCACAAGAATCATACACATGGTTGCGCAAAGCGGCTGATCAGAACTTTTCAAGCGCGCAGCGTTTGCTTGGAGCTTCAAATAGAATAAATCTTTCTACGAAGGAAAGACATGATTGGTTGCTGAAGGCAGCAAACAATGGAAATGAAGCAGCACAATACGATCTGGCAGATTATCTTGCTCACCAAAGAAAGCATCAAGAAGCCATACCATGGTTTCATAAAGCTTGCGATCAGAAGGTGCCTGAAGCATATTTCGCAATCGCAAAATACTACGATGCAGGGGAGTTCATGGAAAAGGATGAACAGAAGGCATACGAATATTTCACGCTTGCTGCCAACAGTCCTCGATACATGTGCGTTGCGCGAGGAGATGTTATTGGTGAAGCAGCAAGCAAAGTTAGAGATAAGAACAACGCCAGAGTTAGAAATGAAAAAGCTACAAAAACAGACAAAGATCGGGAGGAAGCCTACGAAACTGCAATTGCCGATCTTGTTAGACAAAACGGCTACGGGATCGATGGTTCAATTCAATTTATACGACCTGAACTACTAAAATCTGAATCAGGAGTTCTTGATACCACTTGGGGAAATATACAGAGAATGTGGCCAAGCAGATCGGGGTTGGTCGCATGGATTGATTATCACCAAAACTCAGGCAGGAACTCAACCTACATACTCAGGATTCAGAAACCTGATCCGAATAGAAGAAACTATTTTTCTAAGACCATTAATGGCTTTTACGAGACTGGAAAAAACTTTGACATAGAAGAAAATGAAATATCAGAAGTCAAAGCGGCTTTTTCGCATTTCAAAGAATGGGAATCAAAGTTCAGATCTGAGAATATAACCGGATCATATGAAAAAAAAATCGGGAAAGTAGCTTTTTGCTGGGATGGAAAAACAGCAAATATGAAATCGATTCGGGGGGAAATTGCAAACGGCGAAGACGTGGAAGATATTCTCTATATTTTCAATCAACTCGACGATATGAAAGATTTGCTTCGGCAAGCTCAAAAGCAGTTAAAAGCAACAAGCCAAAAAGACAAAAGCGATATTGATAGGCTTTTTAATTGAAAATTTTGTTGACTCGGTCTGTTTCGCTTTTTTGTTGTTGATCGTTTTTTCGCTGAGCCGCTTTAAGGCATTCTTCCATGTTTGGTGCCTGAGCTATCCATTTCATAAAGTCAGCTATACAGTCACCATCAGCAAACACTCCACCAACCATTGGTCCAAGATTTGAATCAGTAACTGTTACAATGTTAGATTTACTATCTTTCCATTGAAACGCAAACACGCGGTCATCAGTTATGCTATATTTGTTTCTTATGGAAGCTGCTGCTTCACTCAAACTTCCATTTCCCAACTTCGGTGTAGTAAATAATTTAGTAAATGGTGCTGGTTTTTCCCGTTCAGCAATTTCTTTCCACATTTGAAATTGCGGGTATATATCTTTAAGATAAGCCATTCGCTCTTCTGTGACACTTAGCTGTCTACTCGTATAATAATCTACGGCTGTCTCACTGGTGAGATTATTTATTTCTGATGTCGAAATGGCGCGTTTAGTTATTGAAAAAGTGAAGTATCTCAAATTTCCTGCTTCGTGGTCATATTTTAGAGTAAGAATTAAGCCGTTTTCTAACCAAATTCTCTGTATGGTACGATTTTTTACAGATATGTGTTGAAGGTATGTCGAAGAAGGAGTCGTAACACTATCTTCATTATTCGAAAGGGTAATCTTCGTAGGGCTGGAGGATGTAATAGGTGTATTACCTCCCATGTTACGCGCATATCTAAAGCCTATAGTTTTGTTTTTCTGGAATCCCAACGCAGTGCCGAGACCTTCGGCGTCGCGAACTGGATTGATATTTCTGCTGTTGTAACAACCACCAAAATATATTTTGTTGTCTGAACCACGATCTTCCCAGAGCCATTCGCAGACATTCCCGTTGAGATCGTATAAACCGAGTTCATTCGCTTTCTTTTTACCGACAGGTTGAGTTGACTCTCTAGAACCTGAATTATCACTATACCAAGCAACTTCGTTGATGTCATCACCACCGCTATAACGGTATCCTTTCGATTGATTCCCACCGCTCGCAGCCCAAAACACTTCTTCCGCCGTTGGCAATCGGAAGCCGTTAGAACTTACATTCCAAACAGGGTATACTTCTCCTTTTTTATAGGGTTGCGTATTCACCCAGTAAACCGGATTCAAACCCTCCATTTCACTTTTGGCGTTACACCACTTAACCACATCCAGCCAACTCACCGAACAAACGGGATGACCATCCGTTTCTCCATACCCAGTTCCGGAGAAGTCATAACCGTGCTCGGTCGCCCAACGATAGACGGTTTTCCACTCACCCCAAGTAGTTTCAAGGGGGTTGATCTGAAAGGATTTCGGGCTGATTTTAACATCGCGAATCTTATTCGGCAGTGTGCCTCCTTCGACAGTGACCAGACTGGCTTCTAAAGGAATTGAGGAAGCGACCAGAAATCCAAGCAGAGCAAAGAATATGGTTTTTTTATACATATATTGGTTTATGACCATCTGCGTCGGGGTGTAAAGTTTTTTCCCTCTCAAAAACCTCGAATTTCCTGCCTTTGGTCAGCGATCCCGAATTTCCGGTAGTTCCGGCAATTTCGTGAATTTCTACTCGTCTCGAATTCAAGGTCTGAGATCGGAGAACACTGCAATAATAGTATCGTTTATCATTTTCGCCCTTGACTCGCCCATAAAAACATGGATAATGGTAATACTTTCATACAAATCTGATACAATTATGACAAAATCACCTTTGAAACACTCGAAGACCACAAAAGGCAGGAAATTCCACACGGAGATCTACACGAAGAATGAGGTGATGGCTCTGGTTGAGTCTTGCACCAGCGGGATCTCCGGTCTCAGAAACAAGGTGCTGATCATTGTCCTTTACCGTTGTGGTCTTCGGATCTCAGAAGCTCTGGGAATCAAGTCAAGCGATTACAAAGCCAACGAGGGAACTCTGAGAGTCATCGGTAAGGGCAACAAAATGCGTGTGGTCGGATTGGACTCCCAAACCAAGATGAACCTCGATATGTGGATGGAAAAACGGAAACAGCTTGGAATTAATGGAGCGGGAAATCCTCCGATCTTCTGCGGCATTTCCAAAAACAACTTCGCCAAACCCATCCAGACGGTCTATGTGAGGAACCTGTTGAAGCGTCTGGCACTGAAGGCGGGAATTGAAAAGCGGATGAATCCCCACAATTTTCGGCATTCATTCGCACATGACCTCCTGAATGAAGGGATCGGACTTCAGCACATTCAAATCTCCCTTGGGCACAGTTCCATTTCTACAACGTCCAAATACCTCCAGAGGTTCAACCCCAGAGAAACCATCGAGAAGATCAAGGAGCGGGTCTGGTAGAATTTTTCCCATGATCCAGAAATCCACAATCTACGAAAACGACCGGACAGCTTTGAAGATCTCCGGCTCTGTGGCGCGGATACAGGACAAGCACGGAAACCAATTTGCAGTTTACCGGAAGGATGGGGACTCTTGGACACGCATGGACCTGCCGAGCATCTATCCGGCTCCATACTCTTTCGAGAACCTGAGCGATCTGGGAACACACTTCATTGGCGCGGGAGTGGATTTGGAGAATTGATTTGAGCCGATTCGGTGCGCCCTTGAATCGAGAGGCCGGATTGAAACGCCCTGTGGCTGCTTTGCCTTCTGTGAAAATTTTGATGGCGCGGGAGAGAATTCGACCCCAGCCGTCTATAGCGATGCCCGTAGGCAGGGTGGAATAGGGGGGATTCGGTGCCAATAGAGTGCCAGCAAGTGCCAATAAAACCTGCATTTCTTTGCGTTATCCTGCATCTCTTTGCGAGATCTCTTTCTGTCGTAACTTGCTCTTAATTGGCATTTTAAGAGTGGCGACCCTAACGGGATTCGAACCCGTGTTACCGCCGTGAAAGGGCGGTGTCCTAACCGCTGGACGATAGGGTCGTGGCGGGGGAGGGAACATGAGGCAAAGCCCTGGCGCGCGCAAGGGAAATTGTTCGCAATGGACAGTCAAATCGGGAAAATAATGGCTGGAACATTGTAAATCGGGATGCCCACCGGAGGTTCGGCGGGCGTTCACCGGCCAGCAAGCCCGCTCATTTCGGAGGCGGGGCGATCACAAAAAACTTATGGGGGAAGAACCCGAATGTGCAGGGCAGGACGTCGGCGAGTTCTCCGTCGAGTTCCACAGGAACCGAAGCAGAACTGTGGACGTTCATTGATTTCGTTTGGAAGTATTCCACATCGGGCAGATCCGCGTGGCTGCCGAAGGCGATGGCTTGGAAATACCGGACGACGTCCCAGTGGCTTTGGTTTTTGAAGACGAGGACATCGAGGAAGCCGTCATCCGGGCGCGCATTTTTGAAAAGCACAAACGGACCACCATACAATCGTCCGTTGCCGATCAGAACAAAGCTTCCTTCCCTGCGGCGAGAGTCGACGGGATCGAGGACCACAGTGGGGGGGCTGACGGCGGCGACCTGCGCGAGCGTCAGCAGATAGCTGACGGGCCCGAGGGATTTTTTGGACTCCGGAGTGGTGAGCCGGACAACTTCCGCATCGAGTCCGATGCCGGCGAGTTGAACGAAGGGCGAGGAGTTCGCCATGGGGAGATCGAGTTCCCTGAGGAAGCCGTCCTCGATCACTCGCCACGCGGCGGTCAGATTATTCTGTGGGATGCCAAGTTCAGCGGCGAAGACATTCATGGTTCCCACGGGGAGGATGCCGAATCGCACGGCAGATCCCGCGACTCCGCTGGCAATCTCGTTGACGGTGCCATCGCCGCCGGCCGCGACAATCGTTTCGAAGCCCTCCTCAAGACCCTTGCGAGCCATCGCCCGCGCATCTCCCGTCGCGGAGGTCATGCGCACGACGATCCGGGTGGAGAGGGCTTTGATTTTTTCCTTCAAGGCACGGGCCCTATCGCTCTTGGCCGCAGGGTTGAGGATGACGAGAACTTTCTTCACATTCAAAGCAGGTCCGCTAGCTTCCCCTCGTGCGCAAGTTTGCCAAGTATATTCTGATCGTGGTGGGGATGCTCCTGTTCCTTTATTTTCTGGCGATCCTTGGTCTGAATATCTATCTGCAGTCCGAGGGGCTCCAGAAACGCATTCGGGTGGCGGCCGAATCGGCGGCGGGATGTCCGGTCCGCATCCAGGGCACCCATTACACTCCTTGGTCGGGATTCAGCATCATAGGGGTTTCGTTACAGGGAAAATCACTGGCGGGGCAGCCGCCATTGCTAGAAGCCACGTCGGTGAGTTTCCGGTTTGCCCTGCTGTCGCTCCTCCAGGGGAAGCTGGTTGTGAGTGAGGTCGTTATTGCGGATCCCTCGCTCGTTTCGCTTCGCGCGCAGCCGGAACCTCCCCCCGGCGTCCAAGTGCCGGAACCCTCGCCCCAGCCGTCCTCCACTTCCACTGCTTCCCCGACTCCCGGAACGGAAACGGCGGAACGTCCGTTTGCGGGAGTCGAGATCTCCGTCCCGACGCCCGCTCCGCTTCACTCGACGAGCGCTGCGCTGATCGAGGTGCAACGGATCCGCATCGCAAATGGCAGCGCCCAGTTTTTCGACTCGAAAGGAGCCCTCGCGTTCACTCTGACAGGCGTTGAGGTTTCCGGAGAGATTTCCCCGGACCGGAGCATCTCGGGGACATTCCGCATCGCCCAGACGGGAGTCGGCGCCTACGTTCACCCCAGCCGTGTCAAAGGCACGTTCACCTGGAAAGATGGCCGGCTGATCATACCCGATCTTCAATCCGACTGGGCGGGCGGCCACTTGAAAGGGAGTTTGGAAATCGGGCCGGACAAGCAGTTTTCCGCTGTTGTCGCGGCCGATGGTATTTTGATCAAGAAACTGGCCGCCGATGCGGGCATCGACGGCGATGGTTCGCGCGGCAGCCTTTTCTCCAAAGGAAATCTCCATGGGATTTCCGGGAAGCCGGAGACATTCACGGGCAGAGTGGATATGTCCCTTCAGCAGGCGAGGTTCCAGCCCTTGGATTTCATCCGGCAGATCGGCGACCTGATGAGCATTCAGGAACTCCAGATGTTCGAACTCAAAACCGCCGAGGCCGTTTTAAATATTCGCGACAAAAAAGTGGCGGTGGACACGCTGGTATTGGAATCGGAGAATCTGGTGATGGATGCGAAAGGGCCGATCGGGTTCGACGGGAAGATGAAACTCCAGGCGCGCTTGCATCTGAACGAGCGGCTCCGCAAGGAACTCGCGGGATTTCTCGGGAGCAACTTCAAGGAATCCGAGCGGCCCGGGTATCAGCAAATGCCGTTTTCGATCACGGGGACCGTAAGCCGTCCGAAAACCGATCTCCTCGACAAACTCACCGGTTTCCGCATTGGAGAAGATGTGGGCGGGCTGTTGAAAAACCTGTTCCGCGCGCCGCCGCAAAAACCGAAGGACGAAGCGAAAAAAAATCCGGGGGGCGGCTGATGCGGATCATTGCCGGAGAAGCCGGCGGCCGTCCCTTGAAGGCGCCGCCCGAGGGGGTGCGCCCGACGATGGACCGCGTGAAAGGCGCGATCTTTTCGAGCTTGGGCGACCTGGTTCCGGGGTCTCGGGTTCTGGATCTTTTTGCGGGCTCGGGGGGGATGGGGATCGAGGCCATGAGCCGTGGGGCCGTGAGCGCAACCTTTGTGGATTCGAACGATCGCTGTGTCCGCTGCATCCGGGAAAACCTGAAGCGGGCCGGGGTGGACGGCAGCGTGCAATGCATGGATGCCTTCCGGTTTCTGGATCTCTATGCAGGCGGGGAAATGTTCGATCTCATTTTTGCCGATCCGCCGTATGCGAAGAACCCCGGCGATCCGGACCACGCCGCGGCTCTCGCGTTATCCGATAAACTGGCAGCCGCCCTGGCTCCCGGCGGGGTTTTTGTGTTGGAAAGACAAGCCGGCGGGAAGCAGCCCGCGAGCCTGCTTCAGGCCGGACGGGCCAAGCGCTACGGGGGCAGCGAAACCCTCACCTTTTTCAAGGCATGATTTTTTTGATCCGTTGGATTTACAATCTGGCCTTCCCGTTCGTCCTGCTGGTTTTGCTCCCGGGATTTTTGGTCCGCATGGTGAAGCGGGGAAAATACCGCCACAAATTCTGGCAACGGTTCGGGATTTATTCGCCGCGGGTGCTGGAGAAGTTTGGCGGCGGCAAGCGGATCTGGGTGCACGCGGTGAGCGTCGGCGAGGTCATGATTGCCATGAAACTCATCCAGGCCATGCACGCGGACGACCCTGCGGCAGCCTTCGTTCTCTCGACCACCACCTCGACGGGTTTCAAACTGGCGGCGCGCGCGAAGTGCCCCTGGCTCGAACCGGTTTACAACCCCCTCGATTTTTTCTTCACGGCCCGGAGAGCGGTGAGGATAATCCGCCCGAAAATGCTGATTCTGGTCGAGGCAGAGGTCTGGCCGAACATTGTCTGCGAGGCGCGTGCGGCGGGGGCAAAGGTCGTCCTAGTCAACGCCCGCCTGTCTCAGCGGTCCGAGCGCCGGTTTAAGGCGGCCCGCTGGATCACCGCTCCGGTCTTCAACCAATTGGATCTGCTTTGCCTCCAGGAACCGGAGGACATCGACCGGTGGTCGGCGCTCGGGATCGAGAGGAGTCGCCTGATTGTTACAGGCAGCATCAAGTTTGACGAGCGCACCGCCGACCTCAGGGCCCCAAGAGATTTTCATCCGTTTCTCCGTGTTTTGGGTGTGCACGACAAAGCTCCCGTTCTGCTGGGAGGAAGCACATTCGAGGGGGAGGAGGTTCTGCTGACCGGCGTTTTTCTTAAGCTGCGAGAAAACTATCCGGACCTGTTCCTGATTTTGGTCCCGCGCCATTTTGAGCGTGCCCAGGGAGTGGCAGCGCAGCTTGAAAAGTCCGGGCTAAAAGTCGCCTTGCGCACGCAGCCGCCGCAGGCCGAGCCGCCGGACCTCCTGCTTGTGGACACGACCGGGGAACTTCGTGACTGGTATGCCTGCGCGACGGTGGTCTTCATGGGAAAAAGCCTGTGCGCCAAAGGCGGGCAGAACCCCGCCGAGCCGGTTGCCGCAGGAGTGCCGGTTGTCTTCGGCCCCCACATGCAGAATTTTTCCACATTGAGCAGCCAATTCCTCAGGCACAAAGGCGCCGTCGAGGTCGCCGATGCGGAAAGCCTGCTCAGGGCGGTGGACCGGCTTCTCGAAGACCCGGACCTCCGTGCCAATATGGCGGCCAACGCGCAAAAATGTCTGGAAGTCCACCAGGGAGCAACCGCCCGGACGATCATCGCGCTTGACGGGATCTGATACGGAACAATCGGGGTTCCCACCCGCCGGCTGGAGTGCTAGGGTTTGCGGATGGAAAACCGGGCGCTGGGCGAAGCAAAATGGATTCTGGCCGCGATCGCCGCAGGCTGGCTGCTCACGGTTTTTGTTTTTCCGCTGCTCTCGATCGTTTTCGCGCTCGCACTGCTATTCACGTTATATTTTTTCCGGGATCCGGAGCGCGTTCCACCGCCGGGAGAAAATACGGCGGTGTCACCGGCTGACGGGTTGGTGACCACGGTCGACGAGGTTGAGGAAGGTGAATTTCTGAAAACCAGGCTGCGCCGGATCGGCATTTTTCTGTCGGTTCTCGATGTGCATGTGAACCGCGCCCCCCTCGCGGGCGAAGTCCTCCACTCCGAGCCTAAATCCGGACGTTATCTGGATGCCCGGAACCCGCTCTCCTCCATCCTGAATGTCAGCCGGTCGTGGGTTTTTTCCGGTCCGGCAGGCACCGTGGTCGTGCGCCAGATCACCGGAGCCATCGCGCGCCGGATCTGTCCCTGGGCGGTTGTCGGCGACAAGCTTGCGCGCGGCGAGCGCTTTGGCATGATCCGCTTCGGATCGCGGACAGAATTGCTCCTCCCCTTGGACTCCGAGATCCTTGTCCAACCGGGCGACCGCGTGCATGGAGGCGAAACCCCGGTTGCCCGGATGAAACAGAAACCAGTATGAACGAACCCAACGAGCCAAAAATCTACCTGCTGCCGAACCTGATGACGGCCGGCAACCTCTTCTGCGGGTTTGCGGCGGTCCTGCGGATCATCGACGGATCGCTTCTCGCGGCGCGAGGGCAACCGGTGGGCTCGCACTACCACGAGG
>Ga0194053_10000263_pt1 | contig 40288 bp, 34 predicted proteins | sample SepL228m_MetaG_FD_161684 | JGI IMG/M metagenome (GOLD analysis project Ga0194053, IMG submission 161684) | Anoxic zone freshwater microbial communities from boreal shield lake in IISD Experimental Lakes Area, Ontario, Canada - Sep2016-L227-8m | ecosystem: Environmental > Aquatic > Freshwater >... | reverse complement strand
GTGCGCCAAGCGAAGCTTGGTAATTCTTGTCGGTGTAAGTCCGATTCGGATAAAGCCTAACCAGCAGTCCGACACCGAACCCGTGTGTATGATGGCAACATTATGCATAAAGCCGGGTGTAGGGAGATGGAGGGCCATAACGCAAGTGAAGGGATTGAACCCCGAAATATAGTAATTGTCGCAGGTCGAACTCTTGCATGTGAGTCAGACAGCAACACATTGTCCGTATTGGTGAGGATGATGTATCGGACCGGGGTCGTAGACCATGGCAGGCCATCAAATGGAATTATCAGGAACTTGGGAGACCCGGCATTTTCCACATCTGTGGTAAAAGCAGGCAAGTGAAGAACAGAGCATGCTTTGATGAGGTGTCGGGAGTCGGATTAGCTCATAGTAGCGGTGTAGCGGGGTAACGGCCCGTGAGGCTTAGTAAATCAGCCACGCGAAGGGGCTAACAGTGTATGTGATGCAAAAGGTAAACGTTTAAGCATGCAAAGACAGGCTGAAGAAACGCTAATAAAACTTGACAGCATCGCTGCGAAGTCGCGGCGGGAGCCGATGTGTAAATTCGTCAATTTAATGTATTTACTGTCGGAAGATTTCCTTGCCGCCTGTTTCCGGGAACTGAGTAAATCAGCCGCACCTGGAGTGGATGGTAAAACATGGGAGATGCTCCAGACAGAAATGCCTCATCATCTTACTCGCATGGTAGACTGGCTGAAACGCGGTCAATATTGGCCGCAACCAGTACGTCGGACATATATACCAAAAGACGAACATTCACTGCGTCCATTAGGCATACCGACTATTGGCGACAAGATACTGCAGTTAGCCATGACAAAGATATTGACGGCAATATATGAATGTGACTTTCTACCCGTGTCGTATGGCTACAGACCGGGACGAGGAGCCTTGCAAGCTCTTCAGGAAATGAATAATTGTTTATTTATGAATCCGGTCTCAACTGTAATAGATGCTGATATCAAAGGTTTCTTTGACAGTGTCAATCACAGAAAGCTAATGAACTGTTTGAAACAGAGAGTGGCAGATGATAAGTTCCTGCGACTTGTAGAACGTTTCCTTAAAGCTGGTGTAATGATAGACGGTATATACAATGAAACGGAAATAGGTACTCCGCAAGGAGGAATCCTATCACCAATCCTCAGTAATATCTTTCTTCATTACGCACTTGATAGATGGTTTATAAATGAAATTAAGCCAAAACTATCTGGTGATGCCTGGCTGTTTCGATATGCAGATGATTTTGTAGTCTGCACTCAGAAAGTAGAGGATGCACAATGGCTGTTAAATGCCATTCGAGTACGATTTGCAAGTTGCGACCTTGAGTTGTCGGAAGAGAAAACACGCCTGTTGTCCTTTGGCTGCAAAGCCTGGGCAGATTGGCGCAATAGAGGGATAAAGCCGGAAACATTTGATTTCCTTGGTTTTACTCACTTTGTCGGCACTTCACGTAAAGGAAAATATTTAGTTGGGAGAACTACCAGTAGAAAAAAGTTCCGTAAGTCTCTCGCGACACTGAAGAAGTGGTTGGGAGAGATGCGAAATGTTCCCATGCGTGAATGGTGGGGAATGCTGGCAGCCAAGATGCGCGGATATTATCAGTACTACGGAGTAAGCGGTAATTCACGAGCAATAATTATATATGCTCAACGAGTTCGCGAACTTGTGTATCAAGCATTATCTCGCCGCAGTCAGCGTAAATCAGGATTGTGGATTAAGTTGAATCGCTATCTTGACCGCTTCCCATTGCCAAAACCAAGAATAGTTCATAAATGGTATGCCTGCAAATCCACGCAGTAATACATTGGGGAGCCGTATGCGGGAAATCCGCACGTACGGTTCTGTGAGGGGGAGCGCATATCAATGCCAAGTCATCCGATGGGCGACGCATCCGGCGCGTCAGTCCGGCAATCAGAGCCATCGGTGCAACAATGGTATGGAGTTCTCTACTCGACCACCCCTAAAGGGGTTAGATTGTAGTTAAATAATGGATATTTCTTAAAAATTAAATTTCCATTCCAGAAATGTGTATAAGGGTGAGAGCATCGCTGTGGGTAGGAATCCCGCACGTAATCTACGCTCTGTAAGAGCATAATTCCTATTTATGAGGAATTATAACCCACAAGGCGTAAAAATTATCCTATAATCAGACTATTAGTTACACCCTTACCTAAATGACTTTAAAATTTCTACTAACAAAGTTATCCACAATGGTGATGTCAGGAGAAATACAATGTGAAATTTCCAATCATTGTTACTTTCTTTTATCATTCCGGCAATCATAATTCTTGTAAAGACTATAATATCAATCCAAAATGCCATTAAAGATTTTACAGTTCTTTTGGTGCTGGCGGTGGGCCGATATCGCAAATTGGTCTTTCTGCTGATGGCAAAGCGATAGACATTAACAACTATCCGCTATTATATTTCGGGCAATCGTCGACGGGTGTCGGTGTTGTCAGTTATGCGGAAAGCGGGCAGGATATAGGTGATTATCTTGTGCAAGGTGAATTGATGATGTAATTCATTACGGAGCGCCTGCTTCCAGCCGGCGCTCCATGGGTGGGATAATGCTTGATTAGGTGGTGGTATGTTTGTATAATTGTGGTATGGAAATTTGATAGTGAGTCGTAATTTTACGTATGTCCCCGAATAAATTTGGAGCAATTAATGAATTCATCAAATGATGTTCGTATTAACTGGTATCATTCACCCATTGATAAAGATGTGTTGCGCTCGCTTACGGCACGAAGCGATTGGAAGGCGTTTGCGCAGATTCTTCCTCAGTTGCTGCTGACGGCGGCGACGGCTGTGGGGGCATATTTAGCCTGGCTGCATTTATCATGGCCGTTAGTGGTGCTGGCATTATATCTTCATGCTACGGTATATTCTTTTCTGGGACTTTCCGGCGCTGGGCACGAGTTGTGTCACGGTACGCCATTTAAAACACGATTCTGGAACGAGTTTTTCCTTAAATTAGTTGCTTTTCTCAGTTATACGAATTACATACACTTTCGCGCCAGTCATAACGGACACCATAAATGGACAGTGCATAAAGGTATTGATTTAGAGGTGGTATTGCCGATTGCCATCAATAAACGCGATATATTTTGGATGCTTACTTTTAATATTATGGCGTTGAAGTTTATCCTGCAAATGACATTTCGCCATGCTTGCGGCATTATCAAAGGAGAATGGGAAGAGCGCATATTTCCAGAGACTGATAAGGAAAATCGCCGAAAACTGCGGGATTGGGCGCGTATTATCCTGGTTGGGCATTTACTGCTGGCAGCGGCTTTCATCTATTTCAAACTATGGCCATTGTTGTTTATAGTCACCCTGGCGCCATTTTATGGCGGTTGGCTTAACTTCCTATGTGGTTTCACCCAGCATGTCGGCCTGTCACCGAGTGTCCCCGACTTTCGTCTCTGCTGCCGAACAGTAATCCTCAGCCGTCTTACACGATTTTTTTACTGGCACATGAATTATCATATTGAACACCACATGTACGCTGCGGTGCCATTCTATAACCTGCGCCACTTGCGCAAAGCAATCGAGGCAGATTTACCACCAGCCTATCCTGGACTATTGGCTGCCTGGCGCGAAATCATTCCCATCATGCGAAAACAGAAAGAAGACCCAACATACGTTTTCGTGCCACCGTTACCGGGTGAGAAAGCTGAGATAGATATTATTTTGTAGTAAGAATATTTAAAAAGGATAATATGACATATAATAATATCGTGAAAATTCAAAAAGAAGTTTGTGATAGGTATGGTTCTCCTTATATTGAATCACAACCTTTGTTGATGGTAGGTATTTCTTTAAATGTTAGAAGTGGACTACTTCCTATAAATGGGTTACGTCATCCACTCGAAGGAAAAACGAGTGGATGGTATATTTGGGCAGGTGATAAATTGTTAGATGATCCTAATTTTTTTGTACCAATTCATTTTAAACATTTAATAGATTGGTGTCCAAATGTTCTTCCTTATATTTGTTTAGCTCCAGGTTGGCGTTTTCTAATCGCTGGTGAGTATGTAGATGTATGGGAAGATAAATCGTTGATCAACATCTAAAGGTATTAGTTTTGATTAAATATCATTTAACCATTTTATTATTACTTCTTGGTGAAAATGGTTAAGATTGCTCGAGAAAACTATGAAAGAATCTTGAGAATTGTGAAATATCTTTGTAATATCAAACATAGTGCCAATTCAGCCGCGCTCCCGCGCCTTTCCATACGGTGACTTTCATTTTCAGCTTTTCTTTTTATTTTTTGTGCCGCAGTTATTGTAACTTGGGGCATGCCGGATTTTTTGGCGTTGTTTTATTGATTAGGAATTATCTTGATTGCTGTAAATGAAGGATAATGTTTGGGTGGTTGGAATAATTATATTATGAAAAATTGCCTGCGGAATATATACGATAATCCTTCTGTTGGCGGGGTATTTTACTCCGCTAATGGCGCACTTACCGGCAGTGCCCGGCTTAACGCGATGCCAAATTGGGATTGGACGCCGGTGCGGACTAACTGGGCAGGGGGCGGGGTTACCACCTGCATGTTTGCCCAGGCGATGGGATGTGAGCCTGATATGCTGGATGGCAAGCCGTGGATAAAGAAATTGATTCATGACCCGGCGCAGGTACAGGATATCGGGATCCCGGATATTTACGATGGTTGGCCGGGGAATGTTTTGTGCAGCATGATTGAACAGCTTTCATCTTTATCGATAGGAGAGTTAATCCGCTGTCCCGACATACAATCGCCACTGGGGATTGCTGAATTAATGTGGGATGATTCGTTCTACACCGCGTTTTATGAGTATCCCGATGCAATTCATTCACTTCTCAACAAGATAACGCAATACCAGATTGCCTATATCAAAGAGTTTAACCGGCTAATTGGTTCGCGTCTTAATCCTTGCGGTTTCCCGTGTATCTGGGCAGAAGGTGAAGGCGCGATGATTGCGGACGACACCATGTCGCTGTTGTCGCCGATGATGCATGCGGAATTCAGTGTGCCGTATATCAATCGTATTGCTGATGCCTGTGGTCCAATTTATTATCATTCCTGCACCTGGAACGAGAAATATTTCGAGAATATTCACAGTATCCGCAATGTCAAGTCATATAATTGGAATCCGGGTGATTCTATAGATTTCGGGATAATTGCCCGCGAATTCGGGGGTAAGGCGCTCATTACTCCGCATTTGGTAATTGATATGCATCGCGAGAAAGGCGCACTTGCATGGGGTAAAAGTTTCGCCGATGAATTCGAATTCTTCCGCTACCTGGTAGAAAGCACTCCAGAAGATGCCGCAATCTATTTCTGGTTCAGCAATATTGTCCAGAAAGGCGATATCATTGAGCGTATATACGACTATTTGCATGACCGCGGCAGCACCCCGCAAGCCCGGGGATTTGCCGTTTAGTGGTTGTTTCGATATTTGTGCAATATATTACGTTCCCACCAGCTTTTAGGGGAATCGCGTTCTTCATTTTCTGCTAATGTTAGTTGTTCCTGTTTCTCAATTCGTTCCTTTAATTCGCCTATCCGTGATGCCGCATATTGATTTCCGAGGTTGCGCAAATCTTTCACCATGGCAAAATCAAACCATTTATAGATTTCTACCGGCGGGGTAAAACAGAAATCGCAATAAGCAATCTGTCCGAATACCCGATCTTTTTCGATGATTTCCAAAGCGCGTCCTGCTACCAATAGTCGACTGAGGCGTCCGCGCTGCTGAACAGGCGTCAGCGGTGATAGGCAATATAGTGAAGAACCGATTATAAAATCTATCTCCCGTGCCCGCAAAAGATCGGACGGCAGGTTGCAAACCAGTCCGCCATCAACCAGAAAGTGCTCACTAACTTGTTGTATGGGGAATACACCGGGATAGGCGCAGGATGCAAGTACCGCCGCAACCGGATCACCGGAGTCAAGAACCACCATTTTACCGGTGATAATATCAGTAGCCACGCAGAAAAAAGGAGTATCAAGTTCAGAAAAGTTTCGACCTGCTACTTGTGTTGCCAGAGATTCACGAATGTCATTGAAAATGCCATCAACTGTTTTAAGAACTAACCCGTGATTTGGATGTATCACCCCGCGTTCTGTTAATTCCTGGAGAAAGCCTTCAATTGCCTCCATACCACCGGCGGCATAAAGCAATCCAATTAATGCCCCAGCAGATGTGCCGCCGATGCAGTCAAGATGGATATCTTGCTGGCTAAGCACATCAAGGATGCCGATATGCGCGCCACCCAATGCGCCGCCGCCGCTTAATGCCAATCCAATTGTCATATCATCTCCTTTTATCCAATCTTCATTGTACCATTTTATTCTTGCATTAAACTTGCTATCAGCATGACAAAGTAACTGATATCAGTGCCAGGCTGATCGAGAATAACCTGAAACTCGAACTGATCCTTAAATTTATAAGTCAAATTGTCGATTTTGATAGCGTTAACTAATAGTTACCCCATATTCTACAAAAGTATACAAACACATTATTTCATTTTTACAACAATATTTCAACAGCAGAAAGTAGTTTACAACATGGATGAAGTTTTGCCTGTAGAGGGGTAAAACTTTCAATTTTCTAAAGTTTTAACACGGTGGGACAGACACCTTCGTGGCTTCGCCACTCGGTGTCAGTCCCTGATAGCGTTCTTCCCCTCTCCAACCGGGGAGGAGATTGAGGGGAGGGGCTTTTAAGGTGCCAATCTATAATTTAGAAAAATGGTTTTGTAAAATATCTAAATATTTTATTTTTATAAATCCTGTAAATCGATGTTAAAAAAATCAAAAAATGTTTTCTAACTCACTGAAACCAGTTATAATGGTGCCACCTTTATTATCTGAAACGTTCCTATCATGCTAACGGGGGTATTCCTATGCGTATTATCAGTATATTGGCAGCATTATGCTGCTTATTAAGCAGTGCTGTTATCGGAGAAGAACCGGCATCTGCGCAATTCGCTACTTCGTCAGGTCGGCAGGTTTTCTGGCGCGGCGAGGCGGTGGGACTTTCCTTATCGTTGCCGCTCTCTGCGCCGCATGAAATTACACTGGCAGTATGTAAAAACAGTGGCGAAGAAAAGTTGCTGTATCGCGGAATAATGCCGGTATTGAATGGCAAGGGAACCCTTCATCTGCTGGTGCCTACCGATCGGCTTGGTGCGGGTATTTATACGTTTACCGCAAATATAAAAGATACTAAAGCTGTGGGATTGACGACAAGTATAACATTGCGTGAATCTACAGTAACATCGCCGGGGATGATTATTGACGAATCAAGCAGCAATATTTCCGCGAGTTCGAAAATTGCCCGCCAGACCGGTATGATTAATTTCATGACTGATGGGCGTTTCAATGTGACAGATAAGCACATGTCGGAAAACACTGATCAGTTAAACACCATTTTTGATAAATTCGCTGATCAGCAGATGCTTTTCTGGAACCAGGATGCCAGTCGTCCTTTCAGCTTTTACCCCCCGCACTCCACTGATAATACTGACGGTGAATATCTGCGCCGCATGATAATTGGCAACACGGTGATGATGCGTTATCCTTCATTCGCCGGACAGCTTTTTGATTATGACCCAACCGGGTTTATTGGGCATTACAATGGCTTAGTTACTTATTGGGGATGGGGCAATGATACCTTGCGCCAAGGATTGAAAAGCTACCTGGAAGCAGATGAAAAAGCATTATATGATAATTTTCGCAAACTGACGGGGAAAGAACCACTCACTGCCGCAGAATCGCTGCAACTCGCAGTAGCATTGCATGTACCAGAAGCGATGGGTTATATCGACCTTCCAAGTCGCCGATGGGCTGAACAAATAGCTGCACGCGGTTTGCCGATGGAACCGGCACAGTTGGCTAAACTGAAAGAGCGGGCTTTTGCCTGGTATGGCTATTTGATGACGTTAAATCAGCGGCGTTACGCAAATTATGTTCCTGCACTTCGTGCTATTGATCCTACATTGACTTTTTCAACAAGCAATACTATAAATCACAGCAGGCCACGTGATGGCGCATATCATGCGGCATCTTATCAGCCGCTTGATTTTCGTTATGTGGCGGTATGGGACGACCAGGGTGGAGCACCAGAGCATATTTACGAAACAGCATTAGCTGCCACATTGTTGAATGCCAACCGTGCTTCCAACCAGCCGTTATGGATAGACACTGTCTTTGGACTACAGAACGGCAATCATTTCCGAAATGCCATTCTGCTTGCAGGTAGAGGAGCGCAAGGAACAGGTTACGCAATGGAAATGGGGTCTAATCTTACGGGACCAGCGTCTAATGCATTGAAGACGAATGAACCGATGAACCAGGAAATAGCACAAACCGGCAAGTTTTTTGAGCGTTTTGGCGGACTTTTTGCAAATGCGCAACGTGCTCCGAAACTTGGGCTGCTGTATTCAAAACAGCAATGTATAATTACGCCATATTCCCAGTCCTATGTAGACGGTATGGTGAAGGCGATATACCTGCTTTCACATATTGGCTTGCCGCCAGAACTTATTACCGAAGAGATGTTGGAAAAAGGTGTCCCGGAAGGAATTGACGCAATCGTAGTGTTGCGGCAATCTGAAAGCCTGCCGCAACAGTCAGCTAAAGGACTCAAAGATTTTGCAGCACGCGGTGGGCGGGTTATTGCCGATGCTAACAGTACAGTAAATTGGGATTATCTTGAACGTTCTTCTGCGCTTGATTTGCCATTTTTCGACCTTGGCCATCCATATAATGCCGCCACGGCATATAATCGCCAGGATGCGACTATCGGAGAAATACGCGCGTTGGCTGCGCAGCGCTGTCCGCAATTACGCGCATTGCTGCAAGGCACCATCAGCCAATTACCGCTTGATGCTACTAACCCCGATGTAGCGGTCAGCACACTGCAGGGTGGGGCAGGGCAATTCGTTGCCGTGGCAAACGACAGTATGCTGGATTTTTCGGCGATGTTCACCAAGGAACAGCAAAGCACGCTTGATTATCAACGGCTTTTTGTCGGTCATGGCATTGGTGCTATTGGCAGTTGGATGCCATTGAAAACAGAATTGCTGCTCAGTCCGGCATTGGGACAGAATACGGCTGTTTATGATTTATTTACAATGTCTCGCTTGCCAGTTACCCGCAAAGGCGGTGCACGAATTATCCCATGTGACATGACTGGCGCTCCCGGACGTTTGCTGGCTGTTTATCCTGTTGCAGTAGGAAATGGAAAGTTGGAAGCATTGCAAACGGTGAATGCTGGTGATTCGATAGCATTTGAATATCGCGCCGCTGATATCGTTGGCAAGCCGGTGGAAGCTGTGGTGCCGGTTAAGATTAGCATGATGGCGCCGGATGGTTCACAGAAAATTACACTATATCGCGCTACCGATGCGCAAGGTATTCTCCGTGGCAATATTCCTACAGGAGCTTGCGATGTGTCAGGCACATATACTTTGCAGGTTCAACAGTTGTTGGATGGCGGAAGTACAGCATTGCCTGTTAAATTGAAAGTTGGCAGTTTTCCAACTGCAATAGTTCTACAGGGTGCCCAGGTGCGCGACCCGCAAACTATAAAACAATTTTTTGCCAGCAAGCCGGAAATAGTAATTCCTGTTTTTGATAATACACTGCTTTCGATTGCGAAAACACTGGCAGCGGGTTTGGTAAAACAGGGAGTAGCTGCACGTGTTTGGGAAAATCCTCCGGTGGTGAATTATACATTGGGTTATGCTGTTAGTGATGAAGAACGTCCGAACAACGAGAAGGTATTGCGCGGTGAGGCGATTGGCGATGTTCAGTTCCGCAACATGGTCAATCATGTAAATGGCAACTTTTATGGTTCAGCAATGACCGGATATCGGTATGGCAAGCATATTATATTGTTGGGGATACCCGGTAAAAATCGTATTCTTGATGGTGTGAAATCATCAGGCTTGCTTTGGACTGATCGTGCTACAGATGAGGCAGGCGGCGCACTTGTACAGGAATTACCATGGGCTTTGGGTCTGCGAGCTGAAACCATTGTAGTGCAAGGTGCAGACCTTGCGGGATTAGAGTCTGGTGCGAAAGCGCTATTAAATCTTCCTGCCAGCGATGCTGTGACTGACGGAGTTCGCAAGGCGCGGAGTGGCGTTATTCAGGGACATGGCGTGCCATTAACGCATCAGGCTGCAATTTCGACACAAAAACTTACCACACGATCTGCAAGTGAAGCAGCAATCAATAAAACCCAATTGAATCAGCGTGATTTCTCTATGGTATCAGTTACTGATGTTCAAGAGATGGATGAAAACCTGGTGGTAACTCTCGCACGATTCGGCAATTCGGTGGCAGTGGTGAATAAAGAAAGAAAGGCTATTATTCTTCCTGCTATTTCCAGCAGTGCGCAAGCACATTGTGGGAAGTCGATTATTGTGACAGCCACTGCGGGAATGACTTTTGCCTGGTCAGTTGACGGTCAACCGCTCTGGCGCGCAATGGGAAATTTCAAGTGCATACTCCCCGGCACTGACGATGTATTGATAGAAAGCGATGAGAAAGTCAGTGAAAATCGTATGCTGGCGGCTGGTGAAGCAGCGAAACTTGATAAACTGGTTTATTGTGTGACCCCTGCCGGCGAAAGCAATGTATTCACCTTTGCAATACCGCAGGAAACCAGAAAGCCGGAATTATTCACGGCAATGCCAATTATAGAGAAATACGGTCATGACGATATTTTAAAAGGTATCAAGGTAACTGACACCCGCAATGGACAGGAAATTAAGGGATTAAAACTCAGTGCAGATAAAGCTGCATGGAACCTTCCTTATCAGGTACGTGAGACACTTAATACCGGCGGCAAGGGAGACATATTGCTGGTTTTTCGCCGTTATCCCGGTGAAAATGTTGTTCAGATATATCAGCGCGCCACCGGCAAAGTTATTTCATATTCAGATTTTGTGCAGACAGATTACCTGACTGACGCCGCAGTATCAACAGATGAAACAGTAGTAGCATTATGTGGTGCAGAAGGAACAGTGCGGTTGATTGATCCAAATGGAAAAATAATCGCTTCTGTTAAAACAGGTGCTTTCCCGCGTCTTTTCCCACTGCAATCCGGTTTCCTGATTGGCACAGCAGACGGGCGACTGTTCACTTTGAAAGCAGATGGAAAGTTATCTTCGCTGGATTTGCTCGCTGCTTCATCACCATCGCCAGATGATGAATATCGCGTATCACGAATGACAAAGTTAATTACCTGGTCAAACCCGTCGGTTCTCGCTGATAAAGTGCCTTTAAATAAATTTTACTGGTATCTTCTTGATGCAGACGGCACGCCAAAAATGATTAATTTTGCGCCTGGTACCGCGCTTGACTTCCGCTGGTTAGATATCGCACAGGGGATGGTAAATATTCCTGCTGCGAAGCCTTACACACTCACCATTCGTGCGGCTGCAAAATATTTTGATGATGCGCCGTTGGCTCAATCTTCGTGGGGAAGCATTTTGGAAATGCGTGGCAAGGTGATTAAAAATGAACGTCCGGCTCCTTCTTTCCGAATCTGGATTGATGGCAAAACCGTGGCAAATGTTTCTCCGAAAGACGGATTCCTGCAGCCATTCGTCACCCCGGCAATAAAAGAAGGCTGGGCAATCCTGAAACCGAAAGATAATGAATATACAACTTTCATCACTACTATCGATCTGCCCGCCGGCACTCATCAGTTAGGCATTCAGCCGGTGAATATGGAAGATTGCTTTATGACATCGTTAGAGGTGAAGGACTAAACTATAAATTTAATATCATGGAGTCAAATATGAATAATATCGACATAACAAAAACTCCTTTTAGCAAATACGGCTCGTATTTGTCGGTTAACCGCGTTGATAACAGTCCGGCGGTTACTATTCATAACTGTCTAAAGTTGTTTAATGACAAGATTTTCTCTCTTGTTTTTATGCGGAATGGCAACATTGTTGATGCCGATATTTCTGCGTCTCCATGGTGTATCACTATTATTTCGGGAGATGACCGGGCGGTTATTTACCTGCGGGATGATAACGTGCTTGTTTTTGATAGCGATGGACTGGATTGCATTCTGGAATTAATTACCTCTTTTGGCTTTGGCGGGCAACAAAATCCCCGTCGTTTCCAGATGCTGGCCAGCAGTGTTGGATTGTATGTTGGCATTGATGTTCCTGTCGGGCATGCTTATCTTTACGGACCGATGGAAGAGCGTCCTGGGCCAATAGTACGTAGTCGTGACTGCATAATGCATCTAAATTGTGAAGACGGACACGCACAGTTTGTGCTGGTTATAGACCCGGTAGAACCAAATCCGCATCGGCTTGTGATTGCTCCGGAACCAGAAAAAGAGATTGCCGTTATTCGCGCTGAATGGGAAGCATATCGAAAACCTATGCCTGCTATTCCTGCCGGTCGCGAAGCAGGAGCTGAACTGGCTCTTTACACTTTATGGTCGGCTACCGTGCGTCATGGCGGTAATTATGCCTATGATGCCGTGATAATGGCGAAAAAATTCATGTGTGCGGTGTGGGCGTGGGATCATTGTTTCAATGCAATGGCTCTTACTTATGTGCATCCACACGCCGGGTTGGAACAATTTTTGCTGCCTTTTTCATTTCAGGCGCTTTCCGGACAGGTGCCGGATTGTTTTGGACGTGATGGCGCATTGCCATTTGGCGGCACCAAACCGCCAATTCACGGCTGGTGCTTCAGCAAGATGATGGATATTTGTGATTGGGATATAGAGACGCTGCGGATGGTATATCATCATTTGGAACGTTGGACAGAATGGTGGTTCGAATATCGCGATCTTGATAATAATGGCTTGCCTGATTACCCTATCGCGCTGGATAGTGGTTGGGATAACTCATCGCTGTTGGAACATGCTTTTCACCTGGAATCCGCCGACCTGGCATCATTTCTGGTGCTGCAAATGCACGCTTTGGCGCGAATTGCCCGTAAACTTTATGATGAGCCTGCCGCAAAACAATGGGAAGCCAAAGCGGATGACCTGCTTAAACGTATGATAGATATTCTCTGGACAGGTGAATATTTTACCGTACGTCGAAGCGGCGGAGATATCATAAGTCAGGAACCGACATCAATGTTAAGCGTGATGCCTCTTGTACTTGGCGACCTGCTTGACCGGGATATTTATGGCAAACTGCTGGAACAACTGCGCACTCGCTACCTTACTGAACACGGTCCTGCCACCGAGGCTTATGCCGGTCCTCTTTATGAACCAGATGGGTATTGGACCGGGCCTATTTGGGCGCCAACAACTTATTTAATTATTGATGGTTTGCGTCGCGGTGGTAATGCTGAACTCGCAGATGATATTGCCCGTCGCTTCTGTGATGCTATTCAGAATATAGCTGGTGGCAATTACGAGAATTTCGATGCCTTAACAGGAAAAGGTCTTCGCGCGCCAGGTTACTCATGGACTGCAGCGGTGAATCTGCAGTTAATTATTGAAATGAATCGGGGATAATTAGATTATATACGTAATTGCTTGGAATTTGGAGAAAAATTAATGACAGATAAACGGAGAATTGCCGTGGTTACTGGCGGAGCACAGGGTATTGGACGGGCGATTACCCGTCAGTTATTGTGTGAAGGCTGGTTGGTTACGGTTGTCGATATTGATGAAGAAGCATGTGTTGATATTAGCGAGGAGTATTCTTCATTGGGTTCGCTCCTCGTCAAGGTGGCAGATATTGGCACTGAAATGGGAGTGGAAGAAGTCATTGATGTAACGGTGGGAGAATTCGGCGGAATTGATTTGCTGGTTAATAACGCTGGTATCGGCATTAATAAACCCGTTGCTGATTTGACGTTGGATGAGTGGAACCGGGTAATGAGTGTTAATTTGACCAGCGTTTTCTTGACAGCGAAATATGCCGTGCAGCATTTGCGTGAACGGAATGGGTCAATCGTGAATATCGCGTCTACCCGCGTATTAATGTCTGAAGCAAACACGGAAGCATATTCCGCCACAAAAGGTGGTATAGTCGCGCTTAATCACGCACTGGCTGTCAGCCTCGGTCCTGATGTGCGCGTTAATTGTATCAGTCCTGGTTGGATTGAAACCGGCAATTGGCAGAAGAAGAGCAGACGGCATGAACCTGTACATACCGATGAAGATCAAATGCAGCATCCGGTGGGACGTGTAGGCACCCCGGATGATATTGCCGCGATGGTAATATATCTCGCTGGTGAGCAAGCCGGATTCATCACCGGACAGAACTTCGTTATTGACGGTGGAATGACGAAGAAGATGATTTATGTGTGAGTTATAATAAACTCAATTTTCCAGTGTTTTCTACAGATAAAGATCTTTTAGCTGGTCCAATAACGCGTGGAACTGTTCATGCACACCTGCACCGATTCTTTCATCTTCAATCTTTTTAAAACCTGCTGCCAATATGGTATGTTCTTCAGGTGACAATCGATTCTCTGCCATAACGAATAACACATTGTTTTCTTTGGCTATATGATCGCGGAGAAGGAATACATAACCGAGTGCGGCATCAGCAAACAGTATCTGTGCTTCCACGTCACCAGTATGAAGAAGATTCAACGCATCTTTCATGGCTTTTATATATGTTCTGCCTTGGGTATGTTCCGCCAGCATTACTCCGACAGGTCCACCTTCATTAGGAACACCTGCTTTTACTAATGCAGGAAATAATAAATCTTCTTCTTTGCCGTGATGGCATTTATCGACAAAGGTGGTGAGAAAATCTATAATTTTATCCAGATGGTCAAGGTTTGCTGCCTTACCAGTTTTTAAATCTGTGGCAATTTTTTCGATTACATTCAGCATTATCAGAATGCCTTCGTGCTCATTTCTTAATTCTTGTGTTGCAAACATAATAACTCTCCTTATTTGTTTACCGGTCTTTTACTCTACAGTAATTGCTGTAACAGGGCATTCATCAGCGGCGCTCTGGCATTTTGTTTTTGCCGCTTCTGGTACCGGGTCAGTATGGACAACGGCCAAACCATTTTCCATCTTAAAAACTTCTGGACAGATATCAGCACACAGGCCGCAGCCTATGCAGGTATCCTGGTCAACTTGTGCTTTCATAATTATCTCCTTCGGCATCTTGTTGTATATTAAGGCAACAAGAGCAGATTGTATTTTGTATCTATATTTAGTATAACCCGAAATTTAACATGAACTATGATTATTGTCATAATTTATGTGATATATAAAAATATTATGAAGAAATTATATAAAGAAGTTATGTTGCAAGCATTTACTCGGTTTTGCCAAATGGTACAGCTTCTATTTAGCAATCCACTGTTCACTCTCCACTGTCAACTGTTAACTACCTTCGTCCATTCACCCACAGTTTTTCCATCCAGCAGCAACTCCGGTGCTATTTGCGCCAATGGAATCAAGACGAATGAACGTTGGGTTATAAAGGGGTGGGGGAGTGTTAATTCCGGGGTATCCATGATTATATTCTCATAAATCAGGATATCTATGTCGATAATACGCGGACCCCATTTTTGGGTGCGAACGCGTCCCATGGTTTCTTCAATTTTTAGCAATTCATTCAGCAAGTCGCCGGGCGGCAATGTAGTTTGTATCTCAATTGCCATATTCAAAAAAGCAGGCTGGTCGGTTATTCCCCATGCGGCGGTTTCGATGATGTCGCTTTGTTTAATGATACTGGTGGCGGACAGATTGGCGATGTGCTGCATCGCCTGTGCGAGTGCAGTATTTTTATCACCCATATTTGTGCCCAATCCCAGCCATGCGCGGTGCATTAATATTTATCCGTCAGGTTGCCGAATAGACCCATGTCAGCCTTCCACACTAATTTCACTGAACCGGTTGGTCCGTTTCTCTGTTTTGCGATTGATAATTCAGTTATATGGGCGTCTTTTTCCGGGTCATATCCTGCCTTGCGAATCTCTTCTTCGCCGTAATATGCCGGTCGATACAGAAACATTACCACGTCAGCATCTTGCTCAATAGCACCGGATTCGCGCAAGTCGCTGAGTTGCGGTCGTCTGGGAACGCGCGCTTCAACGGAACGCGACAACTGCGATAACGCGATAACAGGAACCTGCAATTCGCGGCCTAATGCTTTCAAACCACGGCTGATTTGCGATACTTCCTGTACACGGTTTTCCGCTTTGCGTTCAGCCGACGCTGAATGCATCAATTGCAGGTAGTCGACTACTATCAGTCCCAGTCCATGTTCTGCCTTCAATCGCCGCGCCTTGCCGCGCATTTCAAGTACGCTCATCGCCGGTGTATCGTCAATATACATCGGGTAGTCAAACAGTGTTTCCACCGCCGCGCCTAATTTTTGCATGTCTTCGTTGGACGCCATACCGTGCATAATAACATCCTGCTGTACCCGCGCCTCTGAACATAACAAACGTTTTGCCAACTGTTCTTTGGACATTTCGATGGAGAATACCGCTACGGTTTTCTTTTCTCCGGCGCAGATATTGCGCGCAAGGTTAAGCGCGAATGCGGTCTTACCCATACTTGGGCGTGCCGCCAGGATAATTAACTCGCCGTTGCGGAAGCCGGCAGTATAAGCGTCAAGGTCAATGAAACCGGAAGAAATACCTGATGTGGCCGATCCTGATAATTGCGACTCATCAATGGTGTTGTATTCCTGCTTTACTAATTCATACAATCGTTCAAATCCGCTGCTGACGCCGCGTTCCGCAATGCTGAAAATCTTTTGTTCGCTGGCATCGACTAACTCGTCAATGTCGCGGTCGGTCTGGTATGCCGAAGTCATAATTTCATCGGCAGCGCGGATGAGCATGCGCTGCAATGAGCGGTCGCGGACAATTTTGGCGTAATATTCAATTGCCGCAGCTGTTGGCGCTTTCGCCATAATTTCTGCCAGGTACATTGCGCCGCCGACTTCATCCAGTTTATTGCGTGTCCGCAGCCATTCGCTGATAGTTACCAGGTCTACTGGTTCGTTTTTATCAAAAAGGAATATTATGCCGTCATATATAACCCGATGAGCCTCGCGATAAAAATCGTCGCGCCGCAATATACCTACCGCTACCGCAATTGCTTCGCGTTCCAGCAACATTGCACCCAGGGATGCCTGCTCGGCTTCAATACTCTGCGGGGGAATTCGTTCAATTAAATTAGTCACGTTGTTATCCAATGCAGTTTGATTTTGTGGTTCGTATATTTTAGCAGAATATGAAGATGAATGCGAAGGGAAAACAAAAAAAGTTATCCACTAAATAATGTGGATAACTTTATAAGTTGATAGAGGATAGTTGACAGTGGACAGTTATATTAACTTAGTTGTGAATACCGAATTTTGTAGGTATCACATATTTGAATAGAAACAATATATTTGATAAGATGATGTTATAATGGTACATCTGTTCGTTCCACTGCTCGAAATTTTGCGCTTCTGCTGCGGGGATTCTTCCCGGTCTCTTCGCGAGAAGGTACCAGTGGTTTTTTAGTCAATATATTCACCAGTTTCACTACTGGCGGGTCAATGTTGAATGGGTCGGACGGCGGCCGCGTCATGCCAGAATGAAGACGGAAACATCTTTTAGTTTCACCATCTTCAAGGCTGTGATAACTTATTACGACGATTCTGGCGTGAATGTTGCTGTGACGAATTGCTGCGATTAGTGCTTCAGATAATGCTTCGATCTCCTGATTTACCGAAATACGCAATGCCTGAAAGGCAAGAGTAGCCGGGTGGAGTTTGCTGTGATGTTTAGCTGGGACATTTGCTTTGACGAGTTCTGCGAATTGTGCTGTAGTGTTAAGCTGCGACTTTTGACGTGATGCGTGGATTGCCCTGGCTAAATGACGTGCCCACCGTCCAACATATCCGGACTCAGTGAAGATGGCAGTTAGCTCTTCTTCACTCATCCGGTTGACCAAGTCAGCTGCAGTTATGGATGACCTCTGGTCCATCCTCATGTCTAAAGGCGCGTCGAATCTGAAAGAGAATCCACGCTCACCTTTGTCAAATTGGAAAGACGAAACGCCCAGGTCGAACAGAAATCCGTCTACCTTTTCCAACTGCAAACTGTTAAATATATTGTCAAGGTTCCTGAAATTATCGTGTATGAATGTTACAGGGTAGCCGGCTAATCTTTCTTTTGCTCTGTTCAGCCCGTCTACGTCCTGCTCTATTCCTATTAATCTGCCGGTATCACCGATGCGCCGGCAAATCTCTATTGCGTGCCCTCCGCCGCCAAGTGTGCAATCTACAATTACTTTTCCTGGCTGCGGGTCAAGGTATTCCAATACCTCGTTTAACATTACCGGTTCATGGGTCAACTCTGCGCTGTATCCTGATTCTTCATCACCGCACATCAGTTGGTTATCCCATGTTCCCGTGAATCCATAAGTTTAAGTGCGCTGCGCACTTTGTCTGTGGTAAGTTTTTCTGCCAGGTACTGTTGCCATGACTCGGTATCCCATACTTCCATTTTGTCGCCGCGGGCAACTAATGAAATCCCGGATGTCAGGTTGGCATAACGTCTCAGCACCGGCGGAATGGTTAATCTACCCTGGGCGTCCGGCATAACCTCGGTCCCACTGCTGAGCCAGCGGTAAAGAACATCGGCAGACTCATCAGTTGACGGGATAGATTTAATGCGGATTAAAAACGCTTCCCAGGCTTCCTTACTGTAGTAGACCAGACATTCGCCGTCAAAACTACGGGTAAGAAAACCGCCTTCGTTGAAAAACGAAAGAAAGCGGCGGGGAACGCTGACCCGGCCTTTATCATCTAATTGGTGCTCGGACTCGCCGAATATCTGCATTTTACCCCTTGTTTAATCCACTTTGTACCACTTGCTATCAACTTGAACCCAGTATATACCACAAATTAGGTATGCGCAAGGGGAAATTGAAAAAAAATGAAAATATTTTTATTTTTTTTTGCTGGTGTGGGAAATGTGAGGGATGTGCGTTATGGGAGTAATGGGAAGAATGATTTTTTAAGAGAAATATTATCAGTCGTATCCGTCTAATATGACTGATCCGACTGATTTAGTAAAAGAAACTACCAGAAAACTAAGCACTCAATTACCAGTCTTCTTCATCTTCTATATCTTCATATTGTTCTGGAGATTTCCCGCGTTTTGCAATTAATGCTGGATATTTAATATCTAAAGGTATTTTTGTTGTAACTTCTTCAACTATTATTTCGTGCCACCACTCATCACCGAAATCAAACAGGTAAAGAAACATCTGACCTTAATTGCGATACGCCGCCAAGTGCCACGACGACCATACAATGCAACCTTTAAAATATACAATTTGTTTTTTGTAACCATTCTGTTTTTCTCTTTACATTCTCGTATTAACTGAACACTAAACACTAAACACTGAAAACTAATTCAAAAAAAAGGCCGGGCATCACTGCCCGGCCTTCTCTGTTTTATTTTAGATAAGGGTTTTTGCCAGGTCTACAGCGGATGCTGCGTCTGGGGAATAGCCGTCTGCGCCGATTTCGTCTGCGAACTGCTGGGTTACTGGTGCTCCACCGATCATAACCTTGATTTTACCTTTCAGGCCTTCTGCTGCGAGGGCTTCGATGGTGCCGCGCATTGATGGCATGGTGGTGGTTAACAGGGCTGACAGACAAATAATCTGTGCGCCGCCTTCTTTGGCTAAAGCGATGAATTTTTCTGGTGATACGTCAACGCCAGCGTCAATGATATCAAAACCATTACCCTGGAGCATCATAGCAACAAGATTTTTGCCGATGTCATGCTGGTCGCCCTTAACGGTACCGATAACAACGGTTCCAACCGGCTTAACGCCACTGTCGGCGAGAAGCGGTTTTAAAATTTCGAGACAGGATTTCATAGCACGTGCAGCAATGAGAACTTCTGGTACATAGAACTCGTTGCTTTTGAACTTTGTGCCTACAACTGCCATACCGGCGATTAAACCGTCGGTGATGAGTGCCTGCGGGTGAACGCCTTCGCTCAGCGCTTGCTGAGTCATTGCTACCGCATCATTTTTCTTACCGCGGATGATTGCATCCGCCAGTAATTTCAGGTCAACTGCCATAGCTTGTAAACCTCCGAGCATTAAAATGCTAAATTTGATATCCGAACTGCGGGTAGAATACCAGTATAATCAGTGATTTGCAAGGGGGTATATAAGGAATTTTAGTGATTTTCGTATGGTAATTTCGTGCTTTTGGTGTTTATGCAGAAAATGAGGAGTAATAACCAAGTTGTTTTTGGGCTTCATCGTGAATTTTGTCGCCTTCACATGATAATTCGAGAACACAACGGAAAGTTGCTTCTCCTTCTTCAAACATGCCCAGCATTGTGTAAGTCTTTGCGAGATTAAGGATAATTTCTGGGTCGCAGGGGTCAAGTCCACGGGCTAATTCCAACTCGGCGATTGATTCATCGAAATAACCGGTGAAACAGTAAACAAGCCCGAGCTCCATGTGCGCGCGGGCGAAATTAGGATCGGCATCTATGGCCTGTTTCAGACACTCGGTAGCCGGATCATAATCGCCACTTACGCGCAGTTCGATTCCCTGCTCATATAGCTTTAATGTCTCGGAATTGACATTGAGCGTCATTACTTCTCCTGTTACGAAGTAAACTTATCGTCATTTGTCGGACGATATCCCCGAACGAAATCAGCGCCGGACATCGGTTTTTTACCCGCCGGCTGTAATTCAATTATCTGCAATTTCCCATTGCCTGTCAAAATTATCATTCCATCTTTTTCATTATTTATGATAAATTGACCCGGTTGTACTGCATTGGAAGATATATTACCACTAATTTGCCGGGTACGCAAAATTTTAACGGGGAAGTCGCGAAAATTAGTCACTGCAACCGGCGCAGGCATCAAAGCACGCACCTGTAGTGCTATTTCCGCTGCGCTTTGAGTCCAGTCGATAACTCTTTCCTCTTTTTTAATTGATGGCGAAAATGTCACCATTCGTTCTTCCTGCGGTGTGCGCGGGGCATTGCCGGCAGCTATTTTGGGCAGCCATTCTGTTATTAAATCAGCGGCAATCCGCGATAATTTTTCCGTCAATGTTCCGCTGTCGTCATCTGTTATAATTTCTATTTTGCTTACCGCTATTACATCGCCGGCATCCATTGCCTTCACCATCCAGATCAGCGATACGCCGGTTTCAGTGAATCCCTGCCAGATAGCGCGCTGGATGGGGGCGGCACCGCGCATTGCCGGTAATATTGAGCCGTGCAGGTTTACCGGGCCATATTTCGCGCTGTCCAGCAACTTTTGATTCAAAAATTGCCCGTAAGCCGCAACCACTAAAAAATCCGGCTGCAGGTTTTCTATCTGTGATATAAAATCCGTATCACGGCAATTTTCCGGCTGCATGGTAGGAAGTGATAATTCGTCAGCGGCAATTTTTACAGGCGGCGCGGTTAATTTACTGCCGCGACCTGCCGGACGGTCGGGTTGGGTAACAACAGTGATATCATAACCGGCTTTGTGTAAAGCCTGTAATGGTGGTATAGCAAAACTGCTGGTGCCGAAATATACAATCCGCATTCAATAATTCCTAAATTCAAGAGTTTAGTTTTCGGTTTTAAGTTTTCAGAGGCTCTGTAAAACCTTATGATAACATGATGGGACAGACACCTTCCTGGCTTCGCCATTCGGTGTCAGTCCCTGATTTAAACTCAAAATTTCAATGCGAAACAATGAAAAATTAGGTTTTGCAAGAGCCTTCGTAATTATTAATAATTCGTAATTCTCAATTCTCAATTTAACTTCTCCCCCGAACCAGGCATGATGTTGCCACCTGGTCGCCTGCGTCCCGGAATAAACGCAACGCTTCTTCAACGGTAGTGGGTGTTTCTATATAATTCCCTTCTGCGTCTTCCGCGCCGGTGAACCATCTGGCGGTTCCAGGTATTACATTGTCAACAAATAATTTGCCGTTTAGATGGTTATTTTCATGCTGGATAGCCCTTGCCCATAATCCTTCGCCGGCATAAGTCATAATCCGGCCGCGCCGATTTGTTGCCCTTACTACCACTCTGCTTGAGCAGGTGACGTCGCCATGAAGTCCCGGTAGGCTGAGGCAGCCTTCAACGCCGGTTTGTTCACCTTCCTGCAGGATAATATGCGGGTTGATGAATTCCTGCGGACCATCGCCAGCGTCAACAACGAATATGCGTAAAGACAACCCAACCTGGGGTGCGGCAAGACCTACCCCGTCGGCTGAATACATGGTATCTATCATATCATTTATGAGCAACCGGACTTCATTAGTAACCTTTCCAACCGGTTCGGCAACATGTGCCAGTACCGGGTCGGGATATTTAACTATATTTAAAATTGACATTATTCCAGCCTTCTATATGATATTTACCCGCTATCATTAGTCATGTAAACCTACACGACATTTTTCTTCGTGTCTTTCCATGGCGTCTTTCTCAAATGTTTTATATGTGGTCAATCGATCGCGCAATTCATCGAAATTCACCAGATGACCATCAAATTCCGGGCCGTCAACACAGGCAAATTTTGTTTCACCGCCGACATTTACCCGGCATCCGCCGCACATGCCGGTACCGTCAATCATTACCGGGTTTAATGACACAACGGTATGTACGCCATACGGACGGGTCAATTCGGAAATAGCACGCATCATTGGCACCGGGCCAACGGCATAGATAATATCGATACCACCAGCTTCCAGTTGGTCGCGCAGCGCGTCTGTCACGAAACCTTTTCTGCCGTAACTGCCATCATCGGTGCAAACAATAACTTCACCAAGGCGGGAAAGTTCTTCTTCGAAAATTACTAATTCACGGGTGCGGCCGCCGATGATGCTGGTTACCTGTGCTCCATTGCGAAATAATCCTTGCGCTATGGGATGTACAACGGCAGTGCCAACACCACCACCTACACAAATTGCGCGTCCGCTGGCGAGTAATTCCGTAGAATGTCCCAGCGGTCCGGCGATATCTCTAATCTCTTCACCGGGCTGCATGGCGGTTAGCTCTTTCGTGCTTTTGCCGATTGCCTGAATTACCAGGGTAATCGTGCCTGCATCCGTATCAGCATCAGCAATAGTCAGCGGGATTCTCTCCGCTTTATCTGCACGTCTCAGTATAATAAACTGACCAGGTTTACGAATCTCCGCTATGCGCGGAGCCTCCACTACCAGACGATGTACCATTGGTGCTAATTGAGTATTAGAGATAATCTTATGCATGAAGTTACCAACCTCTTTGCGCCATGCGCTGGTCTTCCGGGATAGCTGACATTTCTATACCAGTCATTGCCTCGCCTAACCCTTCAGATATTTGTGCCAGCATTTCTGGCTTATCGTAGAATGTAACTGCATCAACGATAGCCTTGGCACGTAAAGCCGGATTAGATGCCTTAAATATGCCGCTGCCGACAAATACCGCTTCTGCACCCAGGTGCATCATTAATGCGGCGTCTGCCGGGGTAGCAATTCCGCCCGCGCTGAAGTTTGGCACTGGCAGTTTGCCGTTTTCTTTAATGTATAAAACTAAATCATAAGGTGCGCCAAGTTCTTTTGCCTTGGTCATTAATTCATCAGTGCTGGAATTCTGAATAGTGCGCATCTCTGATATGATGGTGCGCATGTGGGTTACTGCTTCAACAATATTGCCGGTTCCCGGTTCACCCTTGGTGCGAATCATTGCCGCACCTTCGCCGATGCGGCGCAAGGCTTCACCCAGGTTACGGCAGCCGCAAACGAAAGGCACATTAAATTTATGCTTATCAATATGGAACTTGTCATCTGCCGGTGTCAGCACTTCTGATTCATCGATGAAATCGACACCAAGTGCTTCCAGAATTTGTGCTTCTACAAAATGGCCAATACGAGCTTTTGCCATAACAGGAATAGATACTGCCGCAATGATTTCTTTTATCATTTTCGGGTCAGACATGCGAGCAACGCCACCTTGGGAGCGGATGTCAGCAGGGACGCGTTCCAGCGCCATTACCGCTACCGCACCAGCTTCTTCGGCAATCTTTGCCTGTTCAGCATTGGTAACATCCATAATTACACCGCCGCGCAACATTTCAGCCAACCCGACCTTATTACGCCATGTTGATTTGTTAGTCATATAAAAACCTCACCTTGGGATTGTTCTCTGCACCTATTTTACATAATTTTCAGCTGGTAGTCCAGAAGATTGTAAAAAATATCCTTACTATTCCGATATGTTAAGTTTGAAAAAGCTGTTTATTAAATTTATGATATACTTTTATTGTCATGACAATAAATACCAGTTCCTGGCCTGAAGAGTTAATGGGTAAGAACTATTCTGGAGTTTTTAATCCTCACCAGCCGCCATTTCCATTTATGGTATGGTGGGGTTGTGAAACTCACAAATACAGTCATGTTGTTGAATCAAGTATGGTTTCAAATTCTTTTTTATTTGTATATATAATTTCTGGTGAAATAAAACTAAACATAAATAACACCATAAAAAAAGTATCCACAGGATATGCTTTCATAGCGACTTCAGAAAAGCCATTATCATATACTAAATCAAGTAATCAACCATTGGAAATAATATCATTCCTTATTATGAGCAGCAATTTAACAGGATTTGCTGAAAAAATATCACACATGTGCGACTATATAATTAAACTTGATAGAACTCATCCTGCATTGCAAAATCTGATTAAATTAGCATGTTACTGTTTGGATATAGTAGATAAAAATGATAAACCCGAGAAAGAGCTTTTTGTTATTTATTTGACTGGATTTTTAATGGAACTGCATCGTGAAGCGAAACATCATGAACAAATAAGTAATGAATCTCCTGTTTATGGCGGAATATATTTCATGTTATTAAATTTTTCAAAAAAAATAACATTATCTGATATATCGGATACGGTAATGATTTCGCCAAATCATTTTTCAATACTTTTTCATAAAGAGTTCGGTTTTACACCTATTCAATTTCTTTCGAGAATGAGATTGTTTTTTACTTTGTATACTTTAAAAATAACGAAACAATCAATGCAGAAAATTGCTAAAATATGTGGTCTAAACGATACTATAAATCTTTGTCGAATATGTAAAAAATATCTGTCGCTTACTCCTAATGAAGCATCAAAACTAACAAATCATGAATTGATGGATAAAATATGGCCGAGTGAAATACCAATTGATGTTCAAGAAAATATTTATTTGTTTGCGAAACAAAACATTGATAAATTAAAATAGTGATATTTGCTAATAAAAAACCTTAATTTTGATAGCTATTATCCTTTTTAAATAATCTTTTTTGGATTATTATAGTTTAATTGCTTTTCATATATCGATAATATGTAAAGAAATCCAAGCTAATAAAGGAGCCCAATCATGAAAAAAGGTTTCACACTTATTGAATTGCTGGTCGTAATTGCCATTATTGCCATCCTCGCCGCGATTCTATTCCCGGTATTTGCTCGCGCGCGTGAAAAAGCAAGGCAGACTACCTGCACCAGCAACCAGCGGCAGATTGCGGCGTCTGTGATGATGTGGACGCAGGATCATGAAGAACTACTACCCAGTTCGGCGACCGTATGGCGTGATATCGCCGTCGATCCCGCCATCCTTGTGTGCCCCACCAAGGGGAAGGCCTACCGCAATGGCTATGTGTATCTGGCGAGTAATGACGGCTTGGCTCTGGGCAAGATCGACAGTCCGAATGAAGTGATGCTCACCGCCGACGGCCTCAGCTCCATCAATTTCACTCGGCCGCGTAACGTGGCTTTCAGCATGGGGCAATTCGATCCGCGACATACGCAGAGATGGGTCCAATCTTATGTAGACGGGCACGTGACCATGACCAATGTCTACCCCACTTTTCTGCCGATCAAAGACAACAGCTTGATCGGCTGGTTCAATGCACGCATCTCTTTCACCGGCTATGCCTACGGCTCGTCCGTCTCACGCTGGTCCAACCTGGTGACAACTAATGCCAGTTGGGCACCCGTGCAAAATGCCACGCACCCGGTGCCTACTGTTGCCCCTGCCGGCATCAACGGGTGTCCTTCTGTCCATTTTGAAAAGCAGGCCAGCGGCCCTACGCAACACCTCCAATTCGCGCAGCAGATCGGGACATCGGATACCACGATCTGCATGGTGGTGCAGGATGTCATCGGGCAGGGATATAACGGTTGCTTCATGGACCAGTGCCCAAATGTCAACTTCGGCATCGCCAAGGGAGGTACCGCCGGACAAATGACGGCCACGGTACAGACAAAGGGTGGTGGGTATAATCCCGTATCCGTCAGCATGACGGAAGGGCTGCCCCATGTCGTCATCTTCCGCCGAAAAGCCAACAACGGCACCGGCTCTGGCACGCATTGGCTCTACGTTGATGGCCAGGAAGCCAGCGTGACCAATGATTTCACTGGCGCGTTTAATCAAAATTCCTGGTACCCATTGCAATTCGGGGTCGAAGCAGATTTTGGTGGCTTCGATGGCGGGCAACTCACCGGGGACATTGGCGAAATCCTCGTCTACAACCGCCTGTTCACCGATACCGAGCGCGATACCATGGTGCAGTATCTGAAAGATCAGTTTAATCTGTAATTATCCTGGAGGTATATCATGAAATCCAAAGGCTTTACCTTGATCGAATTGCTTGTCGTCATATCGATTATCGCGGTGTTAGCCGCCATTCTCTTCCCCGTCTTCGCCCGCGCGCGGGAGAAGGCGCGGCAGAATACCTGTCTGAGCAACCAGCGCCAGATCGGGGTGGCCATACAGATGTTCACCCAGGATCATGAAGAATCCCTGCCGCTGAACACCACGGTGTGGAAGGACATTAACGTGGATCCGAACATCCTGGTGTGCCCGACCAAGGGAAAAATCCCGACCAATGGCTATCTGTATAACAACGCCCTCTCCGGCAAGTCGGTGGGCGACATTGCGGATTTCTCCGGCACGCTGATGACCATGGACGGTCTGAGCCTTTCCGATACCACGAAGCCGCAGAACGTGTGCTTCAACACCACGCAGCTCGAACCGCGGCACTCCAGCAAGTGGATCGCCTCGTATGTTGATGGGCACGCGGCGCTCACCGCGGATCAACCAAGCTTTCTGCCCATTACCTCCTATTTGATGTCCTGGCTGCAGGCGAGTGCCTTGCTCAAAACCTATCAAGCCGGCGCGAATATTGCCACCTGGACCGGCAATTTGAAAACCATCAGCGCCACTTCTTCCACCGTGGCAACACCGGTATTGCAGACGAGTGGCATCAATGGGCAACCAGCGCTCTATTTTTCGGGCGGCGGCGGTTGCCCGACCCTCAATTTTCCATACCTGCCGCTGGGCGAGTTCACCCTCTGCGCGGTCTTCCAGGATGATGCCAGCGATAGCTCTTGCCGCATTTTCAGCAATAACGATAATGAGGGTATGGGATTCAACGAAGGACCGGCCGGCACGTTTCAGTTCGGCATCAACAAGAATGGTACTGCGGTATTGACTCCGCCGGTGACGGGGATTGTGGGAAAGCCGCATATCGTCGTCCTGCGCCGCAATCCGGCAAAGACCCCCCCAACTCATTGGTGTTATGTCGATGGCACAGAAACGTCGGCGACCGGCGGCATGAGCACGCCCTTCGTGAATAACGGCATCTGGATTGGCACATACTGCGGTAATAATAATTACATGCAATTCAAAGGCTATTTCGCCGAAATCCTCCTTTACAGCAAAAGTTTAACTGACGCTGACCGCGACACCGTTGTGCAGTATCTGAAGGACCAGTATAGCCTCTAACTAACCCCGGCTTAGGGTAGATATTTTCAATACACTCTTTACCGCCGTGCTACATGCAGACGCCACGCCGTCTTCAACCCGGATGACCGGGCAACTCATGATAACCCGGCGGTTCACCGCCGGGATGTGCCGGCTGAGTGCACATCCGGCTGGAAGCGAAAGTCATAATTTGAAGAAACGGTATAGGCTGTATGGTGGTCACCGAGTGGAATGATCATAGTCTTTTCTTCGGCGATATGTCATTCAACTATAATTTAACTGAAACCAGTGCCAAAACCATGTCCTTATATTGTGGTCATAATGTAAATTGGGCAGATGGCGGTACCATGAAATTATCAGCAACATTAAAAGATGCTAATGGCAATGACGTTTCTACCCTTTCTCAACTTGATAATAGAGATAACAGTTCGCAATCACATTTCTTTAATGATGCTACTATTAAATTCAGTGGAATGGCTGGGTGTGTATTGACAGTAACATTACAGGTAAATGGAACTGCAGGTGGTGCTACCTATACAATGTTAGGTGGAGCTATAGTAAAATAAGCAACAAAATAACAATTAAAAGAAACGGGTAAGCAGAAATGCTGACCCGTTTTTTTTGCTATATTTTTCTCCTTGAAATATGTATAATTCACTTAATAGAAAAATGTGAAGGTGATAGATATGAAACTTTCTTATGATGTAATAGTAATTGGCGGTGGAACCGCAGGAGTAATTGCTGCGATACAGGCAGGACGGGCAGGAGCGTCGATCTTACTGATTGAAAAAAATGGCATGCTTGGGGGTACTGTTACTGTTGGCGGCATTAATTATCCATCCAGCTTTCACGCTTATCAGAAGATGATAATTGCGGGTATCGGTTGGGAATTATGTGCCGCGGCAATGGCAATTGAAGGACAAGATGTGAATGCCGATCATCGTGGTTTCACCAGCAGCATAAGTGGATTTACGGTTAATCCCGCGCTATATGCCGCTTTGGCAGATGAAATGGTATTGGATGCAGGTGCAGAGATATTATTCCACGCCATGCCGGCTATTGTTAGCAAAAATGATGATACATGGAAACTGACAATTTGTACCAAAACAGGTTTGCAGGATGTCCGTGGAAAAATCCTGATTGACTGCACCGGCGATGCGAATATAGTACAGATGGCTGGGTACGCAGTTACCCGCAGTGAAGATTTGCAGCCAGGAACTCTGGTGGTGCATGCGACTGGTTATGATGCAAAAACGCTTGATTATGATACTATCCAAAAGGCATTTGATGTGGAGATCGCAGCAGGAAGAATGAAGATAAGCGATCCGGGTTGGAATCATGGGAATATCAAGTTTTTCCTTAATTCCTACGGAGGCAACCGCATTCATGTCCCCGATGTCGATGCCAGTACAAGCGAAGGTAAGACTATTGCGGAAATCGAAGGCCGCAAGGCGATGATGCGGATATTTCGTTTCTGTCGCCAGCAGCCAGGATTAGAAAACTTCAATATCAATTACTGCGCTACAGAATGCGGAATCCGCGAAACAGTAATCATTAAAGGGAAAACCACAGTTACCTGTGATGATTACACAAGTGGACGTGTTTTTGACGATGCGGTATGTTATTCATTTTATCCCATCGATATTCACCGCAATCATTCTATTGATGGCGCGAATATCGGCGACGGCATCTATCCCACCATTCCATTAGGAGCAATGCTCCCGATAGACAGCGATGGTATTATTGTCGCCGGTCGGTCAGTTGCTGGCGATCAGCGTGCAAACTCCGCCTTTCGGGTAGAGTCGTCCTGTATGGCAATGGGTCAAGCAGCCGGCGTTGTCGCTTCACTCGCTGTGAAACAGAATAAGAAAATTGATGAATTGGCAATTACTGATATACGAAACCTGTTGCGACAGCATGGGTCTATAGTACCAGTTAGTTGACAGTTAACAGCATATTCAGCATTTATTTTTTACATCGATTAATAGGATTTATAAGATTATTTTATCCTTTCAATCCTGTTAATCGATGTAAAATTTTGTGAATTATAGCTTAAATTTACCTCATTATGGTTTTCACTCGCTCATCAACTTCTTTCCGGTATTCAACAGGATTATTGGTGGCATAGTTCAATCGGTCAATGGCGTCTTTTCCTGCCTGGGCATAAATCGGTCTTACATTTACCCCGACGTGGCTTGATATATAATTCAAATGAGAAATGCCATTAATGATTAATCCTAATTCCCGGGTTTTCTGTATAATATTATCAAGTTCTATTTCGGTGAAATACGGCATTAATGGGCTTAACATAATGCCGGTAGAAATGCCATTACCAGCAAGTTGCACAGCAGCGCCTAAACGTGCTGATGGTCTGGGTGCAAATGGCTCTAAAATTGCTGCGACATCATCATTGAGAGTGCTGAAAGAAAATGACATATTAAACGCGCCGGGACGAAATGATTTCAAAATTTCAAGGTACCTGGTGATGTAGTCGGATTTTGTAAGGATATATACCGATAAATCAGGATTTTTTCTGGATGCTTCAGCCAACAGATGTAATGCCGCGCCTGTTAACCCGTATTTCGCCTCAATAGGCTGAAAAGAATCGCAGGCAGTTGAGATGAAAATCTCCATTGGTTTAGTTGTTTTCAACTGTTTATACAATACTTCAACCAGGTTAGTCTTCACATCTATCCATGTTCCCCACGGTTCCTGGTTATCCCGATATTTCAACATATAAGTGGCATAACAATAAACACACCCATGTGAGCATCCGGTGTAAGGATTCAGAGTAAAATGTCCCTTACTGCCGGTTAATGCTGATTTGCAGGTTATTTTGTTAATCTTCACGCTGATATTATCTATCTTCTGTTATCTGAAAGCAAGGTTTTTAAAATTGTAAGGTGAAAATCAAATAAAACGCAAATTTAATCATGAAAAAATGATTGATTATTGGCAAATGTTTTGCTATCATTAATCGTTATATCATTATGTAAAGGGGCATATCATGCAATGTAAATCAATTTCCACATTTATAAGGTTATCTTTGGTAATTGTATCTTTACTTATTGCCAGTTGTAGTTTTGCTGCTGACGGAAATACGGCGGCAGAGTTTAATATCACTACAACAGTGCTGCGACCAGCAGAGAAAGTATTGCCGCTGGGTGCAAATGACTGGGGAAAGTGTGGTGCGATTGAATGGGCAGCCAATAATTTTGTGAATAATTCCGGTAATGAACCAATAGTGTGGCGCAATATGCACCGTGCGAAAACTGTAGGTAAAAATTGGTTTGAGATAGATGGACCCGGAACGTCATGGTATGATTTGTGGACTAGTGGACTGCTCAGTGGTGCCAATGTTCGTATCTATCGTCTGGTTGATAAGGATGGAAAACCTTTGCCTGTAGGCGGCAGTAATCTTGATATATCAAAGGCAGATCATGTTATTAATGTCGGTACTTCCAAGGTTCTTCCAGAAGGAACAAAAGATTTTATCGATGGTGGTTGGATAGCTAATAAATATGCCAATGTTTATTTGTGCGATAATGTGGCTAACAAGAATACCGCTTGCACAGATTATTTTGCTGTCGAAAATGGACGAAGTTACTGGTACACAGTTGTTGCAGTCAGCGGAGATGGACAGGAATCTGTAATTTCCAACGAAGTAAATGCAACCCCGAAAGATGATATTGCCATTACACCGCATATTGTAATTCCACCAAAATCGAATGACGCATCATGGACCATAAAGGCGAGAACCGCGTTTAATTTCACCCCGACAGTAATGGGGGGCAAGGTGCCATATACCTGGTCAGCTTTGAATGAAAATGGCGGGGCATTTACCTTCTCTGTAGGTATGCAAATTGACCCGGCAACCGGTCGGGTTTATGGTACTCCAAAAGTGGTTACAGAGGCAGACAGATCATTGCCAGCGCCGGAAACTGCTGACCGTAAAATTTGGCTGCAGGTGACTGATGCTAATGGCAAATCAACAAAATGCTGCTACATTATGAATCCATCAGCACCGGTTGGCGATGCTGCCGCAAAGGCTAAACCATTACCGCCAACTAACTTAACCGCTATTGCGGAAAATGGGTGCGTATCACTGTCATGGACTGCCAGTCCTTCGGCAAATGTGGCTGCATACAGAATAAAACGTTCAACCGCACCGGCAGATAAACAGGAAACAAAAGTGTATCTGGAAGCGGACGCACCGGAATTGCAGCCGTGGGATTATATTGTATTTGAGCGCAAATTTGGCAATTTTGACATGAAATATGTTAACAGTCGGATACGCGGTATGGGTAATGCGGATGATTTACCAGGTTGGTATTGGGGTGCGTCTGATAGTAAAAAAGTCTCATTTTCATTAACAAAACATCCGAAACCGATACCGGCAGATATGTTTGACCCGGGTGAAAGCTGTATGCAGATAAAGGTAAAAGATGGCCAGCAAAGTATCAGCCAGCTTGTCTTTATCGATAATAATAAAGGCGGCGAATCGCTGTGGTACGGACAGTTGGAACCGGGCAAGAAATACCGGCTGGAAGTATGGCTGTGCCAACAAGGTCTGGCTGATGATGGTAAGGTTTTATTCAACTATAGCCGCGGCATGTATTCTGATATTAAACAGATTTTTACAGTGACAGATAAATGGCAAAAGTTTACTTATGATTTCGTTGGGCCAGATCGTCCAACCAATACCTGGCACTTTGGACACCAGTTCACCTTCACCGGACCGGGAACAATATGGATGGATAACTGCCGGATATTCCGCACAGACGACCCGGCAGATGTGGATAAACAATATGTACCCAATGCGACAGTATTGAACGAATTGATAGCATCACAACCGGAAAAAGGAAATAAAGGCGCACACAGGACGTGGTATCTGCAAAAAGATGCCACCATGTCGTCAATATTATCAATGCATTCTAACAGCAATGTAAATGTCGACTGGTTCACTAATATCGGGTCAACGATGCGCATGACATTGCCGATGGGATTGATGTTTGATGAGAAAACCGGTGCAGATGCGAAATCGCGCATGCGTCCCTGGCTGGTGATGCAGCATATTCTGAACAGCGAGTCAGATTGGCTGGCATTGGTTGAATATTTGGCTGCTCCTTATGATGATAAAAAAGATACTCCGCAAACAAAACCATGGGCATACAAACGATACCAGCAGCGCGGCAACAGCAGGCCATGGACTGATGAGTTTTCCAGCATTACTATCGAGTTTGGAAATGAAACCTGGCACAATGGCTTTTTTGCTGATTGGATAGGTTTTGCGTCGCGCAATGCGATTCATCAAGGCGGCAAAGAATATGGCTACTTTGCGAAATATTTGATAGATAATATGAAGAAAAGCCCATATTGGAAATCACAAAATCTTGATATGAAAATAAGATTTGACCTGGGAGCGAATTATGACGCTCGGGTTAACGCGGATGGCAGTGTAAACGGATATGGCGAAGAAGCCATGCAAACCTGTGGAGAGGCAAATCAAATAGGCCATGCGAATTATATGGGGCCAAAATGGGAAACCGGCGATTATTCTGCCCGCACCTATGATGATCATGGCATACAGGAAACTTTGCTTAGTTTTGTTTCCGGGCAAAAAGCCAATCAGGATAAAATGTTCAAAGCGCAGCAGGAACTTGGTAAAAAAGGCATCATTTACGATATTGCCGCTTATGAAGGCGGTCCCGGCGGTTATGCTTTGCCCGGTAGCGCAAAACCTGAACAGGTAGAAACCAATGAAAAGTACGGTAAATCGCTGGCTATGGCGGTAGGTTGTATAGATGGCTGGATTGTCAGTTATACGCAGGGATGGACAGATCAATGTTTCCTCGGTTATGGCCAGGGTAGTTATTGGAATAGCCACAGTACCTTCGCAAATGGTTTTATACCTTCCCCTTCGTGGCTGGCGTTAACCATGCGCAATCGTTATGCATCCGGCGATTTGATGTCAGTTGATGAAAAATCTGCACCGGTGTTAATGCGCAAGACGACACCATTGTCATTAACCGGAGCATACGCTATGCGTAATGGCAGCAAATGGTCGGTATTTGTAGTATCGCGAAAGTTGGAAGGAAACCATGATAATTTTGATTATGGCGACGGAACTACACAGGTGAAATTAGACCTGCCATTTACCAAAGCAAACAAGGTGACGCTTTATACACTGACTGGCAATCCGCGCCTGACAAATCGTGAAAAGCAGAACATATCAATTCAAACCCAATCGATACCGGTAACAGCTATTGATGACAGCACCTTAACAATTGATAAAAAGACCGGTGGTTCCGAAACAGGTATGCCGGCAGGATCTATATTTTTGTATGTCTTTGAGGGAACAGATACAAAATAGAATTACCTACAGAATGATATTTTTATGTAGAGACGCAAGATTTTGCGTCTCTACGTTTTTATTTAAATCCTTTGATCTCTCCCCATATTGACATAACTCTTACCAAGTGTTACTATTTTTAAAATAGTAACACTGGCGGGGTGATATATGGCTAATGTTGAACGGTTCGGGGTTTCCATGGAACCTGAACTTCTCGAAAAATTTGATGAGTTGATATCTGCGCGTGGGTATACTTCGCGGTCAGAAGCTATCCGCGACTTGGTGCGCCAGGAATTGATAAAAGAAGAGTGGGCGGATCCAAATGCAGAAGTAATTGGCGCAGTCACAATTGTTTTTGAACACCACACCCATGAATTGTCCCATGTGCTTGCAGAATTGCAGCATAGCAGCCACGATTGCATAATTTGCAGCACGCATATCCACATGGACGCCCATAACTGCCTGGAAGTAATTATTGTACGCGGCAACAGCGCGCGGGTAACCGAGATAGCTAATACCCTTATCAGTACTCGTGGTGTGAAACATGGTAAATTGGTTAGCACTACAATTGGTCATCATGCATAATTTTTTAAAGGAGAAAAACATGAAAACAATCATATTTTTATCTTTAGCCGCAATTATTATAACTGCTGCTATACCAGCTTTAGCATGTTACAGCGGATTGGTACTTATACCATCTGCCGATACAGTAGGCGCAAAACAATACAGCGTTGAATTACAAATGGATGGTTCGATAAGCAAACCGAAGGCTGACACTTTTTACATTAATAGCCAGGTGGGAATCACTGATAATGTTGAAGTTGGCGTTGATTATGATTTGAGCAAAGGAGTCAGTTCGCGGGTACTGCTTAATGCCAAGTATAGATTCATAAAAAGCGCGGACGGTAAACAAGCCGCCGCAATCGGTATCTGTAACCTTACCAGTAAAAATAAATCAAATCCATATCTGGCAGGTACGCAAGATTTTAATATTCTGCGTGGTCATGTCGGATTAATGGAGATAAATGAGAAAACACGATTTTTTATCGGCATTGATCGCGACATAAATGACAAACTTAATTTAATGGCTGACTATACCAGTGGCGATGACAATTATTCATCTATCGGGGCAAATTATCAGATAACTGATAAATTTGGCGTTCTTGCCGGTGTGCAATTGCCTAATGGTGGCGGTGAAACGCTGTATACTCTTCATTTTTGTTTCTCTGGCGAATTGGTGAGATAGCCTTATGCATATTCCAGATGGATACCTTGGACCGCAAACTTATGTGCCGTTATATGCTGTAATGGCAGGATTTTGGACGGTAGGGATAAGAAAACTCAAAAATAGTTTACGAATGCGCCAGGTGCCGTTATTGGCAATGGGTGCTGCCTTCAGTTTTGTCATCATGATGTTTAACGTGCCAATCCCTGGCGGTACCACTGGTCATGCTGTTGGCGCGGTGCTGGTGGCAATATTACTCGGTCCCTGGGCGGCAATGGTGGCGGTGTCGCTTGCGCTTATCGTACAGGCATTGATATTTGGCGATGGCGGAATAAGTGCAATCGGGGCAAATTGTTTTAATATGGCGGTGGTAATGCCGTTTGTCGGCTGGTGGGTGTATCGGCTCATCACCGGGTCATCACCGGTGCAATCCACCCGCCGTTGGATTGGCGGTGCGATTGCTGGATATTCCGGTTTATGTGTCGCGGCCGCTATCACCGGATTCGAGGTTGGTCTGCAACCGATGCTTGCCCATGACGCATTGGGACACGCATTATTTGCACCCTTCGGTTTACAAATTGCTGTACCGGCAATGGCACTGGAACATCTGTTGGTATTTGGTTTTGTGGAAGCTGTTGTCACAGGATTAGTGGTGGCATATTTCCAGAAAACTGCACCTGAAATGATAGTGCCATCGGTAAAGGTAATATCCGATAAGAAAAAAATGCCGCTCATTCAGCGAATTGCCATATTTATGGGAATCCTTATATTATTAGCACCTTTGGGTATATATCTACCGGCAAAATTTAATGCAGGAAGTGCATGGGGAGAATGGAGCAGTAATGAAATAAAGACTGAAATTGCCAAAGAAACCGGAGGTGAAGGTTATGTTCCTCAAGGAATAGCTCAAGCAGAAGAACATGGGTGGAAAGCACCATTTCCAGACTATAATCTACCTGGGCAAGAGAATGCACCATTGAGTAAATTAATGTCAATTTATATCCTGATGGGTGCAATCGGCGTAATTATATCCGGGTTCATTGTGATGTTTGGCAAGCAGCTATTCGCGAAAAAGGATGACGATGACACTACCTCCGTGGATGCTTGATCGCTCCACAAATACGATAAATAATCCTCCCAAAAGCACGAAAAAACGCAATCCACTGCGCCAGGCGATATCCAGCCTGGCGCACGTGCTGGAAGAAATGCTGAATAACGAAGCCATTGCCAACCAGAATGGATTTTTGCAGATGGTCGACCCGCGGGCAAAGGTTATCGGCTTGTTCGCGTTAATAATAATTATCACCCTAATTCATAATATAACGACACTTATTGTCGCTTTTGCTATAGCACTGTTAATGGCTGGTTTGTCGCGCATTCCGGCTCAACGGTTGTGGCGCACCTGGCTTGCCGTACCATTATTTTCAACAGCGATTGTGCTGCCGGCAATGTTGAATATCGTCACCCCCGGCAATACAGTTTACACATTGTATCATTTCGCGTCCGCACATTTTGGTGTGACATCATTAACAATCACTGACGCAGGTATCTATGTCGCAATAAGGTTCATTTTACGTATTACTGTCTGTATAACTCTGGCGTTATTGCTGACGGCGACAACGAAATCAAATCGGCTTTTCCATGGTTTGCGCGCCTTTGGCGTTCCGAAATTATTTGTTATGCTGCTTGGTATGATGCAGCGTTACCTTACTGTTTTCATTCGTGCGGCAGAGGAGATACACCTGGCAAAAATCAGCCGTTCTGTTACAAATGGTCCGTTGCGGCAGGAACAAGCATGGGTAGCCGCTGGCATGGGATCGCTGTTTCGCCGCACACAATCAATGAGCAGCGCGGTGCACCTTGCCATGGTTTCGCGCGGGTATACCGGCGAGATTTACCTGCTTGACGAACCGAAATGGCAAACATCAGATTGGGGATTTATAATGATTATAACAGGCTTTGCCGCAATATTGCTGGTAATGGGATGATGAATAAAATTTTCGATATAAACAACATAACTTTTTCTTATCCGGGTGAACAACCGAGTGTGAAAGAGATATCTTTTGCTGTAAAACAAGGTGAAAGATTAGCTTTGCTGGGCGCAAATGGCAGCGGTAAGTCTACTTTGCTGCATTTACTGGACGGATTATATTTCCCCCAATCCGGTGATATTACCGCGTTTGATAATAAATTAACCGAAGATACATTGGAACACCCGCCATTCGGACCACAATTTCGCAGCAGCGTTGGCTTTCTGTTTCAAAACTCTGACGCGCAGTTATTTTGTTCTACAGTAGAGGAAGAAATAGCTTTTGCCCCGCTGCAATTACAATGGAAAAAAGCTGAAATAGTGCAGCGAATAGATGATGTATTAAATCTACTGGAGATAGCACACCTGCGCGACCGCACTCCGCAAAACCTGAGCGGCGGCGAAAAAAAACGCGTTGCCTTGGCATCGCTATTGGTCGTTAATCCATCCGTTCTGTTGCTTGATGAGCCAACTGCCGGTCTTGACCCGCGCAGTCAGTCAATGCTGTTGGAGATATTGGAACAGCTTAATGAGCAGGCAGGAATCACGCTAATCACTGCCACTCACGATTTAACACTGCTGCCGCATCTTGCTGACCGCGCACTTGTACTTGGAGAAGATCACTGCCTGAAAGCTGATGGCAATACCCATGAAATACTCCACAACACTGACCTGCTGCTGTCAGTAAATCTCATCCATGCTCATGCCCATCGCCATGGCGACACCATTCACCGACACCCGCATTATCATATTACTGAGCATGAACACACGCATGGAATTGACAGTTGACAGTGGATAGTTGAGGAGGCTTTTGTAAAACCTATTTTTTCAAATGTTTAAGCAGCAGTTTTGTGGTAGACGAAAACCACCCCGACCTTCGGCCACCCCTCCTTGTCAAGGAGGGGAGTTTAAAACAAAGGTTTTTATTATTAAAATAACCATTTTTTTATCAAGTAACTATCATAGCTCCCCTCCTTGACAAGGAGGGGGTAGGGGGTGGTTGGGTTGATTATATATTTAGTAAGGTTTTGCAAAAGCCTCGAATAATTTACCTGTTACCACCCCTACCGAATCCATGACACGTGAATGTATGGCTCTATATATTGAATGATAATTCCTGCTATTATGCTGAATCCGAGCAGCAGGCCAAGTATGCGGATGGTGTCTTTTCTGTTGTGATTTTCTTTCAGCAGCACCATCAGTCCCAGACCGGCACTGGATGATAACCCGGCGATTACTGCCCCGAAAGAGATGCCGCCTTTCAGATAGATGCCTGTAATAGCCACTGATGCGCCGCAATTGGGAATTAATCCTACAAATGCTGCAACTATCGGCTGCCAGATAGAATCTTTCAAGAGTACATTGCCGAGATTTGCACCTTCTACGCCTACCACATAATTTATGCCGATTGAGATTAAAAACAGCACTACAAATACCTGGGCGGTATGCCGCAATGGGTGCATTATCAGGGTGCGCATTTTATTCACCGCTGGTAAATGATGCCCGCAGCAAGCGTCAATCTCTACCGGTTCATCGGTTTCAGCAGCAACTACCTCTGGCACTTTTTGTTCTTCTACAGCGTGAATATGAATATGTTTTCCTGTCGGACTAATATGGCATTTGCAATGCTTGGTGTCATGAACTTTTACTTTTTTGTAAAGAAAGGTGTCAATGAAATATCCAGCCAGCAGAGCGATGACAACCTTCGTTAATAATAGCGGCATTATTAGGCCAATTCGCGCGGGGTTTGCCATAATTACCGGCACCGCTTCATCAGAAGTAGAGATAAAAACCGCGATTAACGTGCCGGTAGTTATGAAATGACGAGTGTAAAGAGCGCTGCCAACCACAGAAAAGCCGCATTGCGGTATGCAACCGAACAATGCACCCAGCAATGGACCGGCTTTCCCCGCTTTTCTGATATTTGTTTGAATAGAATTGCTGTATTTAAACTCCAGCCAGGCAATAACAAAATATATCACCAACAGAAATGGCACTAACATTAAACTATCTTTTAATGCAGTCATTATTATATTCATCATAATTTTATCACTTCACATTCGGGGCAAGTGCCAAAAATCTCCAAATGATGCCCCTGAATAGTAAATCCAGTTTTGGCAGTCAGCAGTTTTTCCAGCAGCGAAATGTCGCAATCATCGAATTCCACCACTGAATGGCATTTGCTGCAAATCAGCGCGTGGGAATGTCCGGGGCAAACCGCAATATAAAAATTATCTCCGGCTGCGCCATGAACACAACTTAGCAGACCCAGTTGAAGAAACAACTCTATAGTTCGGTAAACAGTAGCTTGGCCAATTCCTTGCGGTTTCAAAGCTGATACAGCATCGCCGATGGAATGTCCCTGTGGATGCCCGGAGAAAAACTCCCAGGTTATCCGACGCGGCTTGGTATAATGCACCCCATGCTGCCGAAAAAGCTCTTCGACATTAACGTGATGTTCATGCTGATGTAAGTTCACTGTCATATTGATAAATATTATCAATTTAAAGGAGGATTGTCAAATTTACTAATCAACATTCTGTTTCATATTTAAAATACAAATTTATATTTTAAGAAATATCAATTTTTTGAGTACAATCCAACCCCGTTAGGGGTGGCATGTTAATAGTCTGAGTTGATTATTACGAATAGTTAACCCCGTTAGGGGTGACATGTTTAAGCGTTATAAACATGAACAGGAACTGAAATTTAGACACGTTTAACATGTCACCCCTACCGGGGTTTGAGATTCATAAGGATCATCAATTACTATTAACATGTGTGCGCCAAGCGAAGCTTGGTAATTCTTGTCGGTGTAAGTCCGATTCGGATAAAGCCTAACCAGCAGTCCGACACCGAACCCGTGTGTATGATGGCAACATTATGCATAAAGCCGGGTGTAGGGAGA